>Ga0315280_10000308_pt1 | contig 90624 bp, 96 predicted proteins | sample YL17G06_40_MG_FD_203697 | JGI IMG/M metagenome (GOLD analysis project Ga0315280, IMG submission 203697) | Sediment microbial communities from Yellowstone Lake, YNP, Wyoming, USA - YL17G06_40 | ecosystem: Environmental > Aquatic > Freshwater > Lake > Sediment | place: USA: Wyoming | collected...
ATCCAATAATACATGAGATTCAAGTATTTCTCTCAATTGATTATAGCTCCCTCGTAAATTCCTGTTGAATGGTTTCCCCGCATCTAAAAGAGGCTTATGCTTCTTAGACCTACCACTCATTATTACCGCCCCGCAAAAATGTGAATGCGAAAAACACAAAAGAAAAAATGGAGGGGGTTTATTTGAGGCAAACCTTCTTTGGCTATAATTATTATTAGACCTATATCCTTATATTAGTTAACAAAATTCTAGTAGCCCATAAGTATGATTCACGGAGGCTGAGGTGATCATCTGAGGGAAAATATCCCCAAGAAAAAGGGGGAAAGTTTAGAGAGGCTTGTAAGCCTCCTGCAAAAACATAGGGTTATTGCCTCAGTTAACCTACATAAGGTTAGGTCTTTCCAAATTCATGAGTTAAGGAGGAAGCTTCGCGGCAAGGTTGAAATAATTGTGGTTAAAAACAGGATTTTCGGTAAGGCTGCTGCGAACATTGCTTCCGATAAAAAGGATGTTGTAAAGTTCGCGGAGTCTCTTAGAGGCGCTAACATGCTTCTGTTCACGGGCATGGATCCCTATTCGCTTGTACTCCTCCTCAGGAAAAGTAAGGTTAAGGTTTCAGCTAAGGCTGGAGACATAGCTACGAATGATATAGTTGTGCCAGCTGGAAACACAGGTCTTCCTCCAGGGCCAATCATAAGCGAGTTCAATGAAGCTGATGTTCCCACTAGGATAGAGTCTGGAAGCATCTGGGTTGCAAGGGATACACTGGTCGCAGGAAGGAATGAAGTGGTTTCTCCGAAGGTAGCTACTCTGCTGACGAAGCTCGGGATCAAACCTATTGAGGCAAGTATTTCTCTTGCTTCAGCCTACGAGGATGGCTCAATTCTTGGTTCAGACTATCTTCGCTTAGACGTTGAGGGGATAACTGAAGATTTCAGGAAGGCAGCTGCTTCAGGGTTAAGCTTAGCTTTAAACGCTAACTATTTGATTCCTGAAACAGCCCCATACATATTTGGTAAGGCGTTTAGGGAAGCTTTAGCCATCGGCGTTGAGGCTGAGTACCTAACGCCTGAAACCATATCTAGCATAGTTCAAAGAGCCTACGGTGAAGCTCAATTTCTATCTGCAAAGATTCAACCAATAGAAAAACCTGCGTCTAACAAGGAAGTGAAGCGTGAGAAGGCGTAACATGTAAATAACATAAACTTTAAGAGGACATACCTGTCTTTAAAGATAAGTTTCATCAAACTCACGGAGGTATATGATTCATGAAGTATGTGTATGCGGCTCTGCTTCTTCACTCAACAGAAAAACCAATCACAGAAGCCAGCATGACGAAGGTGCTTAAGGCTGCAGGTATTGAGGCTGATGAGGCCAAAGTTAAATCCTTAGTGGCCTCGCTTTCCGAGATCAATATTAAGGAAGCGTTAAAGTCAGCTTCACTTGCGGCAACAGCTCAACCAGCTGCAGCGCAAGCCTCGCAGCCTGAGGCAAAGAAAGAGAAGGCTTCGAAGGAGAAGAAGGAAGAGAAAAAGGAGGAAGAAGCATTAGCCGGGCTCGGAGCCCTGTTTGGCTAATCTAATTCGAGAATTAATAATCTTGATTTAACTTCTTCCTGCTGGGGGCATACCCATAAGTGGCTATGGATGAAAATGAATTTAATATACCCTTTTTTCGAGAGAGCAATTTTTTAAGAAAACGTTGCAGTAGCTGCGGAAGCCACTTCTGGACCCAAGATCCTAGCAGAGAATTATGCGGGGACGCTCCTTGTGAGAAGTATTCTTTCATAGGTAACCCGCCTACAGCTAGACGCTATACAGTTGATGAGATGCGTAGAGCCTTCATCTCGTTCTTTGAGCGAAAAGGGCACAGTGTGATAAAGCCCTATCCGGTGGTGGCTAGGTGGAGGGATGACGTATATTTTGTGGGAGCCTCAATCTATAACTTTCAGCCGTACGTTACTGAGGGTGTGCTTCCACCTCCAGCAAACCCACTTGTTGTAAGCCAACCATGCATAAGATTCACAGACATAGATAATGTGTGCCTAACGTTCGGCAGACATTTGCTCATCTTCGAGATGGGTGGACACCACGCCTTCAACTACCCTGATAGATCTATCTATTGGAAGGATGAAACAGTCAGGTTCCACCACGAGTTTCTGACAAAGGATGTTGGGGTGAAATCTGATCAGGTTACCTACAAGGAGCATTTTTGGTCAGGAGGCGGTAATGCAGGTCCAGATGTTGAGGTTTGTGTTTCCGGGCTTGAGATCTCCACACTTGTTTTCATGGTTTACAAGGTTGTTGGAGAAAGGCTTGTTGAGCTCCCTATAAAAACTGTTGACACAGGCTATGGAATGGAGAGGTGGAGCTGGCTGTCGCAGGGGTCTTCAACTTGCTTTCAAACCGTGTATGGCTCCCTGCTTGATAGACTTCTTAAGCTTTCAGGAGTAGATGTTGATGAAAAAATGTTGGGTGAGATCGCCGTGTTCTCCTCAGCATTTAACACGGAAACAATTCGTGATAGAACAGCTTTCAGAAAGCATGTTTCTACAAGCCTTAATCTAGACCTAGATGAGCTGAACAAAGTTTTAACGCCGGTAGAAAGCGCCTACGCTGTTGCGGATCACACGAAGGCATTGGCATTCATGTTGGCTGAGGGCATTGTTCCCTCTAATACCCATATCGGGTATCTTGCTCGCCTCCTGATTCGAAAAACATACAGGATGCTTAAAGTTCTGGAGATTGAGGATAAGCTTCTTGACATTGTTGACATGCAGATATCCCTCTGGTCCAGAGACTTCCCCAACCTCAAGGAGGTTAGAGGCGAGATCCTAGACGCCCTATCGGCTGAGGAGGAGAAGTTTAGGAAAACGCTTGTTAGAGGTGCTGAGCTTGTTAGGAGGGTTGCTAGGCAAAGTAGAGCCAGTGGGGTAAGCAAGCTTCCCTACGACACCTTGGTTAAGCTCTATGACTCACATGGATTGGTTCCAGAGATGGTTAAGGAATTGGCTCTGGAGGAGAAGGTTGAGGTCAGCGTCCCAAGCAACTTCTACGCCCTAGTAGCTGAAAGCCACAGCAAGGCAACAGTTGAAAAGGAGCCCCCGTTCATGAAGGAGCATAGGGAAAAGCTTTCTGCTCTACCTCCAACAAAAACATTGTTCTACAGCGAACCGCACAGAAAAAACTTTGAAGCAGAAACTCTAGCTTCGTTCGACAACCGCTATGTCGTGCTTGACCAAACATGCTTCTATGCTGAAGGCGGAGGACAGCCCGCAGATCGTGGAACTTTAAGCTTCGGATCATCAACGGTAAATGTTGTTGACGCACAGAAGGTTGGCATCATCATCGTTCACGTCGTTGAGGGAGAGGCACCGGAGGTTGGTGTACACGTCAGTGGAGAAGTGGATTGGGATAGACGATCCAGCTTAATGCGTCACCACACTGCTACCCACATAATCATCGGCGCAGCTAGAAGAGTTCTAGGCGAACATGCTTGGCAGTCAGGCGCACAGAAGGATGTTGAAAGCAGCCGGCTAGACATATCGCACTACAGGAAAATTAGCGATGAAGAAATCCGTGAAATTGAGAGGCTTGCCTGCGAAGTTGCTGTTAGAAACCTTCCCGTGGAAACGATGTGGCTTCCAAGGGATGAGGCTGAACAGAGATTTGGATTCAGAATCTACCAAGGAGGCGTCGTACCTGGAAGGGAGGTTAGAATTGTTAAGGTTGGAGATTGGGACGTTGAGGCTTGCGGCGGAGTTCACTGCAGAAGCACAGGTGAAGTTGGGTTCATAAAGATTTCTGGAACCGATAGGATTCAGGATGGAGTTGAAAGATTAACTTTTGCAGCTGGCCCGGCAGCACTTAAGCTCATTCAAAGGTTAGACGTCATAGCTTCTAGGTCAGCAGAAACTCTCGGGGTTCCTCTAGATAAGCTGGATGTTGCCGTCAAGTCTCTTACTGAAAGAGCGAAAGAGCTTGAGAAAAATGTTGAAAAGCTTCGTCTTAGAATAGCTCAACGTGAGGCTGATGAAATAGCTTCAAAGTCCCGAAGGATAGCCGGGCTCAAGTTAGCTGTCAGCAGAAGAACCCTTGGAGATGAGATTGAGCTTATCGATATTGGGAATAGGATTGCTGAGCAGGATCCGCTTTCAGTTTCAGTGCTAACACTTGTAAGAGATAATGTCAGGGTTGTTGTGGTTGCCGGTCAAGGCGCAGTCAAGAAGGGTTTTCATGCTGGTAGAATGGCTGACAAGTTGGCTAAGGTTGTAGGTGGCGGTGGCGGCGGGAAACCGAACTTCGGGCAGGGCGGAGGCCCAAATGTGAAGAAGGCAGCTACCATGTTAAGGCAGGCAGGCAAGTTTCTGAAGGAGTTGATGAGGTGACGCCACCTGACAGTTGATTTCAAGTCTACTGAGGAGAAGTGGCGTACGATTTGGGATAAGTCACATATCTTTGAAACAGACCCTGAGCAGGGTAAGCAAAAGTATTTCATAACTGTTGCGTACCCATACCCCAACTCGCCGCAGCACATAGGGCATGGAAGAACCTACACGCTGGCAGACATACATGCACGCTACATGAGGATGCGTGGTTACAATGTGCTTTTCCCAATGGCCTTCCACTACACTGGAACTCCGATTCTCGCTATGTCGAAACGTTTAGAGGCGGGTGACCAAGACCTAATTGACACTTTCACAAGAATCTATAAGGTTTCTGTTGAACTGCTAAAGGAATTCGCTGAGCCAATGAAAATAGCAAGCTACTTCCACCAGGAGATTAAGCAGGGTATGAGGGAGATGGGTTACTCAATAGACTGGAGAAGGGAATTCACAACAGTAGATTCAACCTACAAACGATTCATAGAGTGGCAGTTCCATAAGCTGGCTGAGAAAAACCTAATCACCCAAGGAAGCCACCCTGTTGGTTGGTGTCCTAGCTGCGGCAACCCTGTTGGGCAACATGACACAGTCGGCGATGTTGAGCCTGAGATAGGCGGGTTCATCGTTATTAAATTCATTTTCAAAGACTCCTTTATGCCGACAGCGACACTTAGGCCTGAAACAATTTTCGGAGTAACCAACATCTGGATTCATCCTGATGCTGATTACGTCAGATGTAAGGTTAATGGCGAAAATTGGGTTGTAAGCAAAAGATGTGCAGAGAAGCTTAGCTACCAAGGTAGAGATGTCAAAGTTCTTTCCACGTTCAAGGGCTCTAAGCTCATAGGTGACTTTGCTGAAAACCCAGTCAATGAAGCTAAGATACCGATTCTACCCGCGTCATTCGTGGATCCCGGAAATGCTACAGGGGTTGTTATGTCTGTTCCTGGGCATGCACCCTACGACTACCAGGCGCTGGTTGATCTTAGAGCTTCACCTGACGAGCTTGCGAAGCACTCGATTACGATGGATCTGATGAACTCTGTGCATCCAATATCCATAATCAGGTTAGAGGGTTACTCTGAGCTTCCGGCTCTAGATGCTATCCAGAGGCTTGGCGTCAAAAACCAGAGCGACCCGAAGCTTGATAACGCGACGAAAGATGTTTACAGCCACGAGTTTCACCGAGGGGTAATGAAAGAGAACACCTTGAAGTATGTTGGGCTCTCAGTTGCTGAGGCTAAGGATAGGGTTAAGGATGATCTAGCCAAGGTTGGTAGAGCAGATGGGATGTACGAGTTCCTTAACAAACATGTTGTATGCCGATGCGGCGCTGAATGTGTTGTCAAAATATTTGAGAAACAGTGGTTTATCAACTATGGAAACTCAGACTGGAAGGCTGAAGCCCATAAATGCTTGGAAAACATGAGCATAATGCCAGAAGATGTTAGATCCGAGTTTAATTATACTGTAGACTGGCTTAAAGAGAAAGCTTGCGCTAGGAAGTCTGGGCTTGGTACTGAGCTTCCTTGGGACAAAAGTTGGGTGATTGAAAGCCTATCCGACTCAACAATCTACATGGCATACTACATAGTTTCAAAATACATCACACAACATAGGCTTACGGAAAAGCAGTTGACCAAAGAAGTATTCGACTACATATTCCTAGGTCAAGGCGAACCTGAAAAAATTGCTGAGATAACAGGCCTAAACATTAAGCTTCTTGAAGCCATGCACAGCGAATTTGAACACTTCTACCCGCTTGACTGCAGGCATTCAGGAAGAGACCTCATACCTAACCACCTAACCTTCTTCATGTTCAACCACACAGCAATTTTTCCAAGAAGTCTTTGGCCTAGGCAGATCGTTGTCAACGGAAGCGTTCTGATGGAGGGAAAGAAGATGTCGAAGTCCTATGGAAACATAATTCCACTTCGAGAGGCAATTAACATCTTTGGTGCCGACGCCCTAAGGTTAGCTGTTATTTCTACAGCTGAGCTTCTTCAAGACGCTGACTTCAGCACAAGCTTAGCTAAATCTATTCGTGAGAAGCTTGAGCATCTCTACGATTCCGCGTTGGATGTCATAAAGCTTCAGGGTGAGGGCGCTGAAGGCAAGTTGAAGATTGAGGATAGGTGGCTGCTTACGCGACTTCAACAAACCGTTAAGAACGTAACAGAATCCATGGAGAAGCTTAAGGTCAGAGAGGCAATTCAGCAGGCGCTGTACCTTTTTGACCGCGACCTACAATGGTACATGCGACGCCTGTCAGCTGGAAAAAGGGATGCTGGAAACAGGGTGGTTGCAAGGGTTCTGAAGGATGTTCTGGACACGAGGATACGTCTACTAGCCCCATTCGCACCCTACATATGCGAGGAAATATGGCAGAAGATGGGTGGGGAAAGCTTTGTTTCAACAGCTTCTTGGCCAACGTGTGATGGGGGCAAGATTGACGTGAAGGCGGAGGAGCTGGAGGAAATGGTTAGGAACATGGTTGAAGACACTAACAGCATTGTTAAGGCTACGGGAATTAAGCCGAGTAGGCTATGCTACTACGTTGCCTCAGGTTGGAAGTGGAAAGTGTACCTGAAGGTTTTGGAGAAGGTTGAGTCAGAGGAATTTGACGTTAGCTCAACAATAAGGGAGCTTCTAACTGAGCTGAGGCCTGCTAAGGATGCTAAGCGGCTGAGTGATTATGTTAGGCGGCTTGCTGAGGAGTTCAAGGAGATGCCGCCTGAGCTTAGGAGGAGAAGGCTGCGGATAGGTGTATTAGAAGAATATGAGACTCTCTTAGGCGCCGTAGAATTTTACAATAAAATGTTTGATGCGGAAACTTCAGTTTATAGGGAGGAAGACCCTGAGAAATATGACCCGAAAAGTAGGGCAGCGTTTTCACAACCCCATAGGCCCGCCATCTACGTTGAGTAGCTACCTTAAAAGTGAAGATCGGGTTACGTTGGCTACTGAGGATTTACGCTATCTTCTAAGCAGAAGCTACAACCGGGAGTCAGCTGTCAGGTTTGTCGGCGACAAGTATCAGCTGTCGAAGCATGATAAACTCATACTTTACAGGTGTGTTTACAGTAAAGAAGCCGCTGAACATCATAGGTTGAAGCTTGTGGGAATAGACAATGTTAGGTCTAGGCGTCTGGTGGTAGATGGATATAACGTGCTGATAACTGTTGAAAGCATGCTTCAGGGGAAAACCCTAGTGTTTTCAGACGACCACCTTGTCAGGGATGTCTCAGCAGTTCATGGAAAACATAGTATTACGAAAACAACTGAGAAAGCTCTTGAGTTAATTTTCAATGTTCTAAGCGAAGCTAATCTGGGGGAAGCTACCTTCTTTCTGGATGCTCAGGTTAGTAGAAGTGGTGAGCTTGCGTCGCTTATTAGGAGGAAACTTAAGGAAACTGAAATTAGAGGCGACGCCTTCACAGTTAAGCAAGCTGATGTTTCAGCTTGGAGTTCAGGGGAGGTTGTTGCGACAAGCGACTCAGCGCTTATTTCTAAGGTTCAAGCTGTTTTTGATCTAGCTGGCAAGATAATTAGAGATAGTAATGTTCCGCTTATGACTCTTTAAGAACCTAGAATCTTGGTAAAAGGTTAATTATGGAAGTGTAAATCTAATTCATGGGCCCGTGGCTCAGCACGGATAGAGCCTGAAACGGCATCCTAAGCATCGGCCCTCTAAGTTATCCACTATCTGGGGAGAGCCGGTGGTCCGGGGTTCAAGTCCCCGCGGGCCCGCCACAATAATACGTCTAGAAGTAGGCTCAAAATTTATATGGAAGCGTAGGCTATATCTGCTTGGCGAAATTGGTTGCCCGCTGGTAGAAGGCCCAAGGATTTATCTTTGCTAAATGGCAAGGCTACGAAGCTTTTTCTTGAGGCTATTGAAAGCCCTGCTACGCAGGAGGTGTACAAGCGTAGGCTTGCTACCTTTCTAGAGTATGCAAAAATGGATGTTGACAGTTTTGTCCGTAAGGCTAAAGCTAAGCCAAGCTGGGCTCAAGGATTCATACTGGATTATTTCCTGAAGGAAAAAGAAAGGGCGCTAAGGAAGGAGATAGAGCCTACTACAGTTGGTAATGTGAAGAAGCCTGTGAAGCTGCTTTTAGAGATGAATGATGTTTCTGGAATAAACTGGAAGAAGATTTCCCGCATGCTGCCGAGTGGAAGAAAGTATGCGATTGATAGAGCACCCACTATAGATGAGTTGAGATTTCTGATCACAAACTCTGATGTGAGATTCCAAGCAATTATTCTGACGATGGCTAGCAGCGGCATTAGGCTTGGTGCATGGAACTATCTTAACTGGGGGCATGTTGAGTCGATAGAGCAGGATGGGAATGTTGTTGCTGCAAAGGTGAAAGTATATGCTGGTGACTCAGAAGAATATATGACTTTCATAACGCCTGAAGCTTATCATAAACTTGAGCAGTACATTCAACTGCGTGCTTCTCACGGAGAGAAGATAACCAAAGATTCGCCTTTGATTCGGGAGAAGTGGCAAACTCCTAAAGGGACTTCTAGAGGAGACATCAACAAGCCTAAACGGTTGCAGTATAGAGGTGTTAAGCGGTTGTTTGAGGATATGCTTTGGAAGCTGGGGCTACGCAAGGAGAAGAAGAAAAGGCATGAGTTTTCTATACATTCAATAAGAAAGTTCTTCAAAACTAGGGCAGAACAAGTTATGAGACCGATAAACGTAGAAACGTTGATGGGTCATTCCACAGGCATATCAGACAGCTACTACAGACCAACTGAGAAAGAGCTTCTGGAAGATTATCTTAAGGCTGTGCCCCTGCTGACAATTTCTGAGGTTGAGGAGGTTCGACGTGAGTCTCAACTCTCTCGTGAGAAACTGGAGGGCCGTTTAAAGCAGCTCGAAGATCTCGTATCTCAGCTAGTAACCGAGAAAGGAGGGCAAGTTCTCGCTCAGGGTCAGAACCGCAACGAGGGCACTTCAAACAATCACGCCTCCAGGAAGGTTGTGAAAGCAGAAGAAATAGAGAAGTTCATGGCAGAAGGTTGGGAGCCTATGATGACTCTGCCAGATGGGAGAATAGTAATGAAAGCTACGTGAGTCTATCTTACCCACTACCATTCTTGTAGCTCCTTCAAAGCGCTCTTCTCGTCTTTCAATTGAAGCCGAAAATTCTCTTTGCGTAGAGGCTTAATTCTTGAAAGAATAGAATCGGGTTTATGCTGCATCTCCTCAGGCGAGTTTGGCAGAAATGTCAGACCCAGTCGGACTGTGTCAGACAAAGAGAAGCCTTTGGCTTTCCATCCTTCTATTTTCGATAACAATTCTCCGCTGACCCAGACAGAAATCTTACGCTTCCCTCCATCAACCATACAGCTTCTTCCCCATTTTGTAGAAGCCGAAAACATTACTGAATATTGGGTCGTTTGGTACTAGGACTGCTACTGCAAGCTTTTGCGTTATTGCTTCCTTCATGCCTTTGATAGAAGACCCGCCACCGGATAGAACTATTCTATTAGCACATTCCAAGTTTGTCGGTAGCTGAGTCAGCATATAGCGAACATCATAGCAGATTTTATCGGTAAGGTAATCAACATTTTTCTTTACTAGACTTTCAATATCTCCTCTGCGAACATTTTTCCCAAAAGTTGTTACTTCATCAACTCTACCAATCATCAAGTCTACTACGCTCTCTACGCTTGCTTTGAATCCATGCTTTGATTGAATGTAGTCTGATACCGCAGAAAGAATGTAATCGCTCGCTAAAGATTCAGAAATTCCACCTAACACATTCAGCTTTTCTATCAGCAGTATTTCAGTTGTTCCGTGACCTATGTTAATGACTGTAGCGCTCTGTAGATCTAAATCGAATAGCGTACCTAAAGCCTGAGGATAAACAGCTATTTCATCCAATTCTAAATTTTGTTTAAGAAGTTGCTTAATTTGCTCTCTATCTTGCTTTCCTATTTCATATGGAAGACCAGAAACTAGGCATAATTTATCGAGAAAACCGATTTTCAATCTGCTTAAAGCTTCTTTTGCTAGTTTAATGAATGCTTCGTGTTGAGGTTTACCGTCTATTATTGGATAGAGCTTTACTGCGTTTGGGTACTGAGTAACTTGAAGAGCCTGCTCCCCTACACCTTCGATAACCCCTGTCTTGTCTTCCCATATCGTTGGTGGCCTGTATGCATAGATGCTTCGCAAAATTATTTTGTTCTTTCCATCAAAGCACTTAGTAAAGCCTGAACCAGTATCTAAACCTACTACTCTTATCACTTCTATCACCCATCGTAAAAAGGACTAGGATGCTGGCGCCTCTTGCGTTCAAACCAACTTTCAGGCAAATCGTCCAAACTGACAATCTCACGCTCTATGCCTTGTTGACCCTCTCGTTGCCTTGCTTCCTCCGCTTCCTTCATCTCATCGTGCTCTACCTCAACCAATCTTCGTCCAATCTCCTTCACTTGCTCTACAAATTCACTATCCATCCTTTCTAGGAGGGTTTCCAGGTCTAACTTCCTATCGTCAGACTTTTCCAATCTTAGTTCATAATTCGGTTCAGTTTGTCTCAGAGGGCTGCTTGGTCTGCTATCCGGCTCTGCGTGATATCTTGGCTCAGCATATGGTGTAGCTCTTGGTAGCGGAGAAGTGTAAACCTCAGCGTCGAATTTTCTCCGTCGATATCTCATCAACCATCACTCCTCTGATTTTCTTCGGAATTTATTCGGAAAAGAAAGAGAGCTGGATTTATTCGGCTGATCAGAATTTGCTTCTGAACCTTCACGCTCAATTTTCTTATTTATATCTCGTAGGAATTTTCCCAGCTCTATGAAACGAACTTTACCTCTTAACTCCGGGTGTGTTTCTTCGAATCTCGCACGCATTTCATTTACTTTCTTAATATCCCGTGCGAGCATGACAACCTCATCAACATATTCCAAGCCAACAAGCTTATTTTCGACGTCACTCGTCGCAACTTCTATTTCAACCCCTAACCGTTTTCCATCAAGCTCTGCGTAGATGTCGAACCTGCGGTTCCCAAAAGTCTTCTCGACTTGAACCTTGTATCCAGCGTTTGCAAGTGCATATTTCACCAATACAGTAAGGAATGCATGTTCCCATCCTACATTACCAACATGCTTAAGCAATCCGACATCGTGGCCTAGGTCAGCAACCATCTTCACCGCCTTCTCGCTCGGGGCAAGCAAAAGCACAGGTCTACCTCTACCCAACGGGATTGATATCTCGTGAACGAGCCCTAACCTTAACAGCTCAGACTTAGCAAGCTCAATCTTCTCCGCTGATATTCTAAGCAGTTTAGCTCTCTTCGCAATCCCAAGAAACGGATGACTCGTTAGGCTTACCAGAATGTTCCACGCTACATCAGAAATAGTCGGCAGTACAACTTTCCTCTCCCTACTTTCCATCGGTTCAGACTTCCACAACTCTGCAACCTCAGGCAACATTTTTTCCATTCGGGCTTTCAATTCTTCATCGCTCATGTTCTTTTCTAACACGAAATTCTCTCCACATATTGTGAATGCTCTCACTCCAGGCTTTTTCACAAGGAACTCCCCCGGCTCAAGCATCGTTATCGCTTCACGTTCAATCTCATCCAAATCCAGAGACTTGCAGATTGCATCCAAATCCTCTCCTTCAACAATTGACCCTATGATTTTCAGATTCGTGTTGGCAAGCATGCTATGGGAAGCAATAGAAGGCTCCTGGAAGCAGAAAATCAATCCTATTCTGTAATCACGAATAAACTGTGGAATGCTTTCCAGAAAACTAGGACCGAGCTCTTGGTTTGTCATCGAGTAGTCTCGTTTGAAGAAAAGTTTTGTAGCTTCATCGTTAACAATAACAAGATTGAGGGAGCCTCGAATTCCATTATACAAGCGCCTCAGAAATTCGTATGCTAACGTATAGCTCGACAGAAATGCAGCTTGGTCCCGCGGTAATCCATCGACTTCAAGAACTGTACGTCCTTTGAACAGAATGTTTTCAAGCGTCGGGGCTTTCGGGTAATTGATTCTGTCGCCCCATACTATCAGCATATTTTCCAAACGATTTCGCACAACAGCCCTATATTCGTCGAATCTTCTGCTGTGCTCTTCGGTGGCTGAGATTTCATCGTAAACCTCACGCATTGTTGGATAAGTGCCATCGGTGTGGTTTTTACAAAGACGGGATACAAAACTGACTAGATAATTTTCCGAAGCGCTGAAGAAATGGAAGTTATGCGTGAACAAGTCCGCTACTGCGAAAATCCAAACATCCTGAGGCACTCCTTCTGGTGGCTGCAAAATTGAAATCTTGAGCCAATCCCACCTAACAACCTTAATGGGATAATATCTGCAAAGTCCTCGTAGGTCCCTCTTCCAATCAACGTAAAGCCAACTCATTTCGGGCGGTAACTGCATGAGGGTGCTTACTGTCTCTGTAGTTTTTCCTGCGCCAGTAGAACCGATAACCGCTACACCTCGCTGAATATCTTCATACGTAATGAAAGCTGACTGAGCCGGATTTTGAATTAAAGCTCCTATCCTTATTTGTCCGGAGAGTTTGTCAGCACTTGGGATAATTGTCTGTGGCTTTTCCGATAACGGAAGGTCAGCAGTCCATACAGAGGTAATTCTCTCTATGTGGTCAAAGCGTCTTGCTCTTACTCTTTCATCGCCAAGCAGTAGGGCTGACTTTATCAGAACTCTCAATGTCTCGGAAGGTAGTGGGGAGTTGACTCTACTGTTTAGGTCTAAAATGCGCTCTGCACGTTCGTAATCTTCCACTTATCTCTCCTCCCACAATCTTATCTCAGAAAATATCTTGGCTGCAAGAATTGCGATGAGCACAACAACCAAACCTAGAACTGCAAGCGTACCCTCAAATGGCATAAAAGTCGATGCGGCGCGGAAGACCCAGCTCATTAGGCCATAAGCGAAAACTATTAAGCCAATAACTATCAGTCCGGCTATTCCCTTCTCAATCTTTCTTCTCGTCGACAAGCTTGCTCACCTCGCTCATGAAATAAGCTACATCACTTTCACGTCTGAAAATTTGCTCACATGTCAGAATGATGGAAAGAGCTCTCGGAGTGAGTTTGTACTGTGTGAAGACTGACAGACCTTTTCTTTCGAGATATTCCTGCTCAAGCAACTGGTCGATGGCTTCGAAAATCTCCTCTTCCTTCAATAGAGACAACTTGGCAATTTTTCTTGGGTTTAGCTCACAAGCCAATCCATAGATGACAATAAACTGGGTCTTAGAAATCCTGACAATTTCTCTGGCACAATCTGGGCAGTAGTTACGAGATTCAAACTTTACACTACAGTTGACACATTGCTTTGAGCCACAATCCTCATTAGAGCATATAATTGTCTGAGGTTTTGTTAGCATGCAACCGCATACATCGCACACAGGAACTCGGTACTCTGTGATGACAGAATTATCGAGCATCTGTTTAGTTGTGAAACCACCAAGTAAGCCGAACCGTTCACGTACTCTCCTTTCTTCGGTTAGAATTCTTTCAATCAATCCTCATCCACTCCGAAATTTTTTCTTCGCCACTCAAAATTCATCACCTAAAAATCGACTTTCTTCCACTTATTCAACAACCACAACCTTGCTTGCTTCAAAAGGAACTTCGGTCAGAAGGAACCGCAGAATGTAATTTCCTCTGAATATAGGGACGCCCCAAAGATAGGTAAAAGCCGCTGTATCTCCATCAGGTTTGATATCTAAGATGTTGGGACCGAACCATTGAGGTACACCGAGAGGAGGAGTAATTTCTAGCAGCACAGAATCGCGCAGTCTCTCAGCAACATGGCAATTAGTAACATCCACGAGAATTCTAAGCCTACCACCTGCTCTTATCCTTCTTGGAACATCAATGTTTACCATAACATGGTCTTGGGTTAATGATGTGTGGGAGATGACAGGTGTTGGTTGCCATACTGTTCTTCCATGTTGAGCACGCTGTATTAGAGGTGCCGCCTCGTACTCACTTCTTAGATTCGGAACTAAACCGTAGGTTAATTCGCCAATATTTGTGTTATGATACGTAACATTTGCGCTACTGCCACGCCACCACCCTTCAGGCAGTATGAAGCCAAATAGAAAGATTGATCCAGCGATTATTAATAAAAGCCAGCCAATCCCTATCCCTACAATTGTCAGGATAAGACCAAGAAAAAAGCATATGACCATGATTATGAAAAGTGCACCATACTCATCATCGCTCATTTTGAATCCCTTTTAAGTTTTAGATCGCTCCAGTTCACCATCCCATTTTTACCGCAGATTATGCAATCTTTTCGCTTTGTTATCTTCATCTTTACTGGCCTATCTTCAGAAAGAAAGTCATAGTAAATGTAGTCGTACTCAGGTTCATTTCCAACAATTTCCAAAAATTTTAGTCCCTGTATTATTGCGTGAGAAATTATGCCAAAAGAAACTGGGAGAATAGTTACGGTTGGAGCATAGTCACAGTCTGCTTCTTCAGAGAACTTGTAGATGTTGTTAAGCTGGTCTTCAGTCGCCAAGGGATTACAAGCGTAGCATGCTCTCTTTCGGTTTATGAATCTGCATCGTCCGGCAAAGCCTCCAATGCCTATGTCCAGATACTTTACATTTTTTGTTATTGTAGCAGTGTTTAAGGACAATCTTGCTGGAAGGTTGTCAAAGCAGCCATAGACAATATCCAAACCACCGACGAATTTTAGAAGAAGGTTGTAGTTATGAGGGGCGGTTACATCAAAATGCCAACTCTTTACTTTCAACTTTCTTAAACTAAACTTTTTACTGATTTCTGTTGCAATTTGGTCTTTGTCTTTTCCGATATAACTGGGATTTAGCAAAAAGGTGTTGGCAAGATTTTCCCGTTTAACTTTATCATAGTCCAGATTACGTATTTCCTTTGCGCCAAGTTTGGCCCATGTCGCACTTAAAGGGTTGCCGACAACTCCATCACCAGCTATACCAATCCTAAGCGTATGCACTCGTTGCATTGACTTTTTACCAATCAGTCTTGTAACCCTATCAAACAATTCTTGAGTCATCTTATGGCACCAGCCTCAAGGCAATTCTCTCAACATTTTTCATTACCGGATTAATTGCATAGGCAGAAACATCTATGCCTAGTTGACTGAACGGGTTCACGATGACCATAACCGCTTTTCCATCAAAGAGTATGGAGGCCATTCTTATGCCGTGAGCATCGTCTATTCCTGATTTATGAGTGGAAAAGCGAGGATGGGTATGCAAAACCATCACTTCCTCCTTTTCATTCCATCTGTCAAACGTTGCACCAAGCTTTCTATGGGTTTTAGAGGTTAAGCGTACAAAGGCAGAGCTAGAGTCAGCATCCATTACAGGATAGATCGATTCAACCTTAACCTTCCTTTCCTTTTCACTGTAGTTTCCGGTTCCTATAGCTATTAGTTCCCTATCCCCATACTTCACAGCTAAATCAAGGAAGTTGCAGAATTCTCCAACTTTCACTTCAGCTAACTGTATAGGTTTCGGGCCTATTGGAGTTTCAAAAACTATGCCGTAGTTGGCATCCAGTTCACGAGGTTGCTGGATTGTAAGTGTGTCTTGCTGGGCTGCTTTACCTTCAGCACACGAAGCAGTTTTCAGAAACTCAACTATCTCCGCTCTAAACAGAAAAAGAAGTATAGAGATGCATGTTGACAATGTCAGTAAGAAGAGGATCTCGCGCATAGTCAAAAAATCTAAAATGTTCATGATTTCCACCACGCATGCAAAATTGCTCGCAACGGAACGGAAATAGGTGTGTTGGGAGTCCAAGGTGCCTTAAGACACCAGTAGACCTCAGTAATGTGGTGATGCTTCAAACGACCAATCTCAGATTTATTCAGTAACTCAAATTTTGGCGGCAGTCCAGGGTACGGTTGATAACTGCTAATAATAAGCTGACTTCCGCTGAATCGACCTTGTCCCCTTATACGGAACGTGAACTGAGAGTAATCGGCACTGTGGGAAAAAGAAATGAGATGAGGATATTTTGAGACAACAGACTTAACAGTTTCATAGTTCTGCCTCAGCCAGCCTTTACGACCTTCATAGGTTATTTCAGAAGCCATGATTATCGCAACCCTTGAATTATATCGCCTTGAATGTCTAGCGTTTCTCCGTCCTTGATTCCGAGTTCGTTGAATGTGCAGTTACTGAAGGGAATTTCAGCAAGATTTCTACCATGCTCATCCACGATTTCAGTTATATCTTCAGGGTTATTTCCACCATAAGCTCTTACTATGGTTTCAGCAAGCTGTCGCGGCGTAGAGTTGGAAGGAATCTGTATGGGCCTTTTGTTCGAGCCTCTTTTAGTATGGATTGCTAAGTTCAAGGCAAGATTGCGAGTTGTAGAAAATTCATTTTCCAAACGCACCCTCACCTCCTTTGCTCATTCTTTTTACCGAAAAAATTCGGGAGTAATTTGCGTAGAGCCTTGTCTTTGACGGATCAACTTCTTGGTTTCTATCGGCTCTGTACGGATATACTTTGAAAGATATCTTCAGAAGTCGTTCTAACTTCTCTGCTATTTCTTGGGCTAGACGTTTATCCCCAATTATGCGAATTCCTATGCTCATTGCTTACACCTTCCTGATTCATTTTCACGTAACCGTCGCCAGCTACGTCTTGGAGAATCAGCCAAGCCAGAAAGCCTCAAACCTGAGAGCTTGCTGGATAACAAAATGGAAAATTTCAAGGAACCTAGAGTGTTAGCTTTATCTTATACCAGGCTAAAATAATCTCATGGAATTTAACTATCATAGTCCGCATGGGGATAACAAAGAGTGGGAGCAGATTCTCTACGGCAAAAATCAGAAGGAACCAATGGGGTCAAGAATTCTGTATCATCTCGGAATCATTAGCTCAGGAATTTTCTTAGGCTCATTGATTACTGATAACCTGTATTTGGGTCTGGGTTCTCTTGGTCTTGCTTGGGGTTCAGTAGGAGTAAGACATCTTTTGTACAGGCGGAGAAAAGTCAGTCCTCAAGAGCTTCAATAACTTGTAACTTTTTAATGGCATCCTTATCGCCTCTGATCGCTCTAGCACATATAGCCAAAATTCTTTTCAGTGGCTTCATTACTTCGTCTCTGATAATTGGTCTGACTATCTGGTATCTTATGAAGTATAGGAACCCTGGGATGGAAAGTGTCCACAACAGTTCTCGGAATTGTTCAAGGATTGAGCTTGAATGACGGGATAAACCTAAGATGAGGAAGGGGAGCAAAGCTAACAAAAGTGAGATCAAGGATTTGATTGTTTCCTTAACCATTATCCGTGCTCAACTCCGTTGAACTTCGTGGGTACGCCATCTATTTCCTCTATTATCCCAGCGATAGCACCATAAGCAATTAAGTACAGCAGGCCGTTACCGTGTCTAATAATCGATACGTGGTTTCCGTTTGGGTTGAACCAAAATTTTCTAATTCTCTCTGGATGTGGCACCTTCTCTGGGATCTCTATTTTTAGTAGATTTGTCTTTATGATTGACAAAACCACACCTCCAAATTCGAAGAAGTTATCCTTCTTCCGGATCAGTCGATGGCGGCTGATCCGCTAGAAAAAAGGATGGCAGGCGATAAGCCTACCAATTTTTATTAAAAAGCTGTCTCTCTGACTAAACCCCAATGGGTAGAGTCTAGCCCATTTTAACAGGGAAAGGGTTATGCCCTGCCTTGTTAACGAGCCCATCACTCGTAGATATTTGCCTACATCAGACCAGTGTCTTCCTTCGTGTAGCTGCTGTTACCTTATTCTCCCACAGGCCCTCATATTAAAGCTTAAGCGATGCTTAAGCTTGATTAGAGTATACTTAAGCCGATACATATAAATCTTGCGCTTGAGCACACTCAAGCGATGCTTATGACTGAGCCAGAAATCAAAAACCGTCTAAACAAAATTGAGAAGGTGCTCTTAGAACTCTCTGACAGACTACAGAAGCTTGAAGGAGCAATAGAGAGATCCGCTCTCAGACCACGGAGGATTGAGAGTTCATCTAGTGTCAGACGCGCTTGGGTTATCGTTTTGCAGTCGTTGAGGGACTTAGTCGAAAAGAAAGGGCGTTCAGTATCTATAGCAGAACTATCCGAAAGCATGAAAATGGATAGAAGGACTGTCAATAACTATTTGAAAACTCTTGAGGAGCTAAAATATGTTTCAAAGGAGATAAATATTGATCCTACCATCAATGCCAGATTTTTGCATAATGTGAGCTGGGACAAAATACCCGAAGAAGTACGTCAGTTTTTGAAGAAGCGATAGCCAGTTTCTAATCTATTTATGTTTAACTCTCCAAGGAATTTATAGTGTTGGAGGATTATGCCAAAGGTGCTCTCGTGGGTGAAGAAAACTTTTCAGCTTTCAAGAAAAAAGTGGAAGATGAATTCAAACGAATCAATGAGAGGCTTAGCTCTCTAGAACTTATCTTATACCGTCAGCCAATTCAACCATACCGCGCTGGATTTTTAAAGACACTCCAAGCAGTCAAGAAACTTGGTGAAGGTGTAACATCGAAACGAATTCGCAAAGAGACGAACCTTGATCAACGAACTGTTAATAACTATCTAATTACTCTTCATAGATTTGGTTATCTAACGCGTGAAATAAACCTAAACCTGCAAGACAAGTCACGCTACATATGGCTGATTAATTGGGAAAAGCTTCCAGAAGTATACAAGCGAAGATTAGGAGAAGACTGAGCTACTCGGAAAACGTCCTGTAAGAGTAGAATTTGTCTCGTATTTCTCTGAATTCAGACTTGATTTGTCCTGGCTCATTCAATTCTGAACTTGGATCGAGGTCTAACCACTCCGTTAGTTCCTTGTTAAGAGATACGCTCACGAAGACATGTCCTGGGCGGTCTCCAAAAGGAGGAAGAATCTCAAGTTGAGTATAGAATCCTATTCTTTTCAGCAGCGTAGAGAGCAAAACAGCTTTGTTGTAGCAGAGCCCTTCTTTCATCTTGAGAATAATAGACGGACTTCGGACAATCTCTTCAGCCTCGCCGTGGGGTCTTATCTTGTCTCTAACAAACCTGAAAATGGCATATATTACCTTCCGCCTAATTTCATCTGGATAATCATATGCGGAAATGTCCATGTCGTGAGCAACTCTTTTTGCGATTTTGTCTGCAACCTTGTAGACATTATCAAAATGGAGATCAAAATCTTTGCTGTTTCGGTCGTCATATCCACGAATTATTCCCACAATCTTGTCTACTGACTCCCTTGTCTTGAGGTCAATAGTAGGCCTATGTTGCGGTTGTGTTATTTGAACGAAGCTCTCTGGTGTATGTAGTACCGTAGGCGGTTGCTCAACCTTCACTCGCGAAGTTCTTCCATGCGTAGCTATGAAGATTCCTATTGCCGCAACTGTGGCGACTCCGATGATAACGCTAGTCAAGATTTCTCTCTGAATTAATGGTGTCGTGAAACCTATCTGCCAAGCTGTCGGGCCAGGTATAAGCATAGTTGCTAAACCTATACTAAAACGTCCTGACCCAGTGTCGCCCATATAATACATATATAGCGATGAGTTGACCGCCAAAACCTTGGCGTATTGCACTCCTTGGCTACCGCTATCCCAATATTCAGCCGTTCCAGGGGTGAGTATAGGGTTCTCAGAGAATTTCCTCCACGATACACCATCTGCGGATGTTGCTAGACCAATTTTCCAAACAGCATCCTTAGTCACACCAGAATACCACATGTAGTAAGTTGAATTGAGTTTCAAGACCGAAGGCGCGAAGGTATGTGTATGATCCCATGAGTCTGTATCTGGTGTGAGCACAGGGTTCTCAGGGTACTTAGTCCAACTTACTCCGTCTGTAGATGTGGCAAGACCTATTCTGCCACGGATGAAGCCTGTGATACCTGGTTGACCAACGCTGCTAGTATACCACATGTAATAACTTGAGTCGACCTTGAGAACAGAAGGAGAATGTATATCACTACTGTCCCAAGAGCCCATGGGTCCTGGCGTCAGAATAGGATTGGCGGTAGAGCGAGTCCAACTTACTCCATCTGTAGATACTGCTAATCCGATACTGGTTGATATACCAGATGACTTACCGCTGTAATACATGTAGAATGTAGATCCTACTAGTATCACAGATGGTGCGAAAACCCCTTTATCATCCCATGACCTACTGGAGCCAACATTAAGCACTGGATTGTTTGGGTGTTTGGTCCAAGTAGTTCCATCAGATGATGTTGCGAGGCCAATCCTGTTGTTTCCTGTATACCACATCATGTAGGTAGAGCCGACCTTGAGGACAGTTGGATGGGAGACAGAATAATCATCCCAAGAGCCGCGGGGTCCGGGAGATAGGATTGGGTTACCAGAATATTTTGTCCATTTTTGAGAATCCGCTTGAATCTCTTGAAAAGGTACAAGCAAAAGGACTAAGATCGCAAATAGCAATGCTAGGGTTAGTTTTTTCAAGCTACTTCGGTATTTTATTAAAACATTTGAATATTAATATTTTTATTCATAGGCTATTTTTCCCATTATCGTCTTAAGAAGCGAACTAACAATACCAGAAAATGTTATTAATCTCTATGTAGGTGTAGGAAGTTTTAATTCCTTAGTTTCTGGCAAAGGTTTATTTACATAGGCCAATTTCAAGTACTCATAGAAAGTTGGCAGTACTCGACTGTAACCACATAGTATCAAAAATTTCGTATTTTTAAGCGCAGTATCTATCAAATAACTAACTGACCTAACACGATTGGCTTTCTCGGCGTATTTTTGAGTTAACCAATTCAATCCATCTTGCATGAATATAATTCTTTGAGGAATGTTACTAACATTTCTGTAGAAATAATAACCACTTAGATCCCTACAAAGAACATCGCTTTTGAATGCCGGTTCGATGAAATGCTGGCGAAATTCTCCAAAGAAATCCCTCTCAGTAGTTAGCAGTACAGTGCTGCAATGAGAATATCTTTTCAAATATGATTCATAAGTTAAAACGATTTCCTTTAATATTGGCATCCAAAGTTGTTCCATCCAAGGCTGCCTTTCTAGCATCGAATTTTACACCCTAAGAAATCTTAAAGACCTACTCTTCCATAACTTTTACTATAAAATGTAATAATATGGTGGGTATAAATGGTTATAACCGTTCATTGTGAAAATCCGAAATATGCACGAGGAGACTTTAAATTCAAAGGATTGTCAGAGTTATACGATTGGCTTACACTGATAAGAAGTGTTTCAGAAGATTCTATAAGCCAGTTCTTATTTGGAATAGCAAAAGATGGAAGTTTGGATATTAGCAAATATGGGCTTTCTGTGAAAATTAAGTCTGATTTCCATGACTATTTCTTGGCAAATCGAATAGCTGAACAGGTAGGACTTATTGGCCCGATGGGTAAGTTTATGCCAAGTAAAGATAAGGCACAAAGGTTTGCAAGAGAGTTTGATATCGCTGCTCAACGCTGAACAATCAGATAATGATATATGTTGTTTTCTTAGTATCCTAATATCGTACTCAAACTAACTCTTTATGTATTCTATCAGGACTATAAGCTATTCTCGGCTTAATTCCCCAAGCTTCTTGATAACTGTTTTTATAGTGCTTAAGCCGATTTTGTTTTTGGAGCACTCTTTTGTCTAAGGTTAATCCTTCAATAGAAATTCAGAATGTTGTGGCTACATTAGCTTTAGACCATAGGATTGACCTAGACTCGATAACAAGGATATTTCCTTCCGCTGAGTATAGGCCAGAACAGTTTCCTGGTTTAATTTTTAGGTTGAAGAAGCCTAAAACTGCAACTCTCATTTTTGGCTCTGGTAAAATGGTTTGCACTGGTGCTAGGTCAAAAAGTCAAGCCGCAAAAGCATTGAACAGAGTTATCAGCGAGTTAAAAAGCAGAGGGATAGTTATAACAGGTACGCCTAAAGCCAAAATTGAAAACATTGTTGCTTCAGCTAATCTTTACGGAAGCATAGACATTGAAGAAGCGGCAATATCGCTAGGTAAAACCATGTATGAGCCTGAACAGTTTCCAGGCTTAATCTACAGAATGGACAGCCCAAAAGTTGTCATCCTAATTTTTGCCAGTGGAAAAATCGTATGCGCTGGGGCAAAAAGTGAGGAAGAAATCTACACAGCCATAAAAAATCTGCAAACAAAACTAGAAAGTAAAAAGATAATCTACTATGAATAGTCCCCTATACTGTATCCTATACTGTGTCTTCAAAAAACTTCAGATTAGCTCACTCGGTATTCGGTCTGGACTGTAAGCAATACGCGGTTTAATTCCAGCTCTGCTCAGTCTGTCAGCAACATAACAAAAAATAAAGAAGAATGTTTTAAAATTAGAAGGTAGTACTTATAAGTTTGAGAAAATACGATGGCAATAAGGAATAACTATGAATAAGAATAATCAAAATAAACATGTATCAGATTCTATCACGTTAAAAGATACCGTGGAGGTTGTTCGTTATAAGGGAGCCCAAAACATCAGGGAGATGATAGAAAAAAAGCAATATATTGAGGCTTTTATCCACACTCAACTTGGCATTGAAAAAATATTATGGGATAAAATTGTGGGAATTTTCGAAGGCGAAAAAGCGATGATGGTTTCAAGAACAATTAATGAAAGTAGGGGAGATAAATCCAATACTAGGACCTATGAACTTATTAAGTGGGCACACATCCTAGGTGCAATTGATGATAACGATTTTAAAGACCTCAAAGTTTTTAACAAAGCAAGAAATAGTATTATGCACGGTCATGGTAAGTGGTGGTCTGCAAAAGATTATCTGGAAGCACTCCAAAAAGGTATTTCCTTTTTAGAAAAAAATGGTCTATAATTTTCTGTCGTATATTCACATATTTTATTGATTGATAATAGAGATACAAGTATCCCCCTCAATCTGTCACCAACATGAGGATAAAGGAAAACATATTCTTCCTCTACCTTCTCACGGTAGGCTTGCATCAATAACATCATTCAGAGTAACATAACGTTTTTTGAAATTTTTTCTAATCTCTTTAAATTTGGGAGGACGTATTCTGGTTCGTGTATAGATTCAATATTCCAACTCCTCCAATACGTCTCTCCGTCCCCTTCATAGTGAGTTTCAGCAGTTCCAACCTCAAACCACTTATCGTTAATTTTTAAGACTAATGAAGAGAAAGCGGCATCTGGAGGTGAGAGATCTATACCGACTTCAAAACCCTGCCTTTTGAGTTCGTCCAGTACTAAGTAAAACTCTGAACCTTCCCCCCAAAAGATAGAGTTCCCCCAAAAGTCATTGTATATGTCTTTCCATGTCTGCTCCGTTGGAGAATTACCATATTCTCTCTCATATTCTTCATCAGATATCTTCTCCCCACTTTCATTGCAATAATATCCTTCTCTTTTATCCAAATTAATTATGATATGTGAATGTTTCTTCGCCACCTTAGCTAATACAAGATAAAAAATTCTCAACTTTTCTTCCACATTTGAAGAAAATAGGGATTTCGACATGGATATGCGCCTATCAATCTAATAGCGAGGGATACTAAATAATCTTACGAAAATGTTAGCATAAACAGACATTATCTAACTTAAAACTTTCTACTGGAATCATATAGTTACAAAACGACGTAATTCACATATTTTCTATGGTCCGCATCAAAGGATTTCATAGACATATTATTTTCAGTGGATGTAATGTTACCCCATCAAAAGCTACTCTATCCATGCCCTTTTTCCGTCAAGATAATAAATCCGAACGAACGAATACTAACATACAATGTCAACTCTGCAAGACGTTGGGACAATTGTCGGAATTGCTGCTGGTATTGCCGTGATAATTAGCGTTGCATATGGTATCCATCGTAGAATGCGAGAGGAACAACCTAAGTTTCTTACCCAAAAATTTTCAGAACCCACCCAAAAACCAGTCAAAAGCAATTGGAGCATTCGGGTTCTTCATCCAGACAAATTGATTGAGAAATGTATAGTTCTCTACGATGATGTACGCCTTCCTTGGTGGGACAGAGATGATCCATACTATGAACGAACTTTGGTAAGAGGTGGTGGAGGTAACGTTCGAATACCAGTTGAAATTGAGAAAGCAGATGCTGAGATAAAAATCATGGATGGAAAGAAAACTTTGAAGCGCATTGAATTCAAGGATATTACTGAATCAAAACCTTAGGTCTGATAGCACAGTTATTTCTTCTTGAGGCTTCAAAATGTAAGTTATGTTACCTCATCAAAAACTGATTTATCCCTGCCCGTTTTGCGATAAGGAATGTTTAGAAGTATTGTGGTGGCCAAGCCACAAATCCGCTCACACTTCTAGAAGCGCGGTGGCAAAGAGGACTACGTGGAGAAGAGAATCTGAGGGTTTGGTTTTGTTATCTGAAAAATGTCTAAATTGTGGTAAGAGTGCGAAGGAAATAGAAAAGAAGTGGAAAGAAGGTTAATCGAACTTTTATTCTCTGTTCCATTCTGGTTTAAAGATTGAAATTAAGAATCGTTCGAATATGCTCATGTCCATGGGAATTTCTTTTTTGAAATCTTTTCGCTGAATTATTGTATTAAACTCTAAGACTTCTGATTCTGGAAAAAAGTAAATCTCAACCCGACCAGCTTCCTTGATTTTTGGATTGATTCTTTTATTGGTTTGTTGACTTGGTCCAGGATTCTTATAACCATTCATCCGTGTGTATAATGTGTTCTTAGTTACTCCTATGTAACGAACATTCTGGTCTACGACAAAAGCATAGCTCCCTGTTTGGGTTTTGTATTTTGAGAGCGCAAAATTGAGTTTTCCATCTTTTACGAAAAAATCTCCGATGTGCTCAAACCCTATCTTCAATAACTCACTCAAATTTTCAGACATCTGTCCACCTCAAGGATTCATAAAATTTGTGTGTGTACCTATTTCAATCTACTCGATGTTTGTTTCTCAACCGAGTTTCGTGAACTAGTTCACCCTTGAATGCTTTGGACATGAGAGAATTGAAGAGTTCACTAATTTCTTGTGTGGATCGATTCTGTTTTTCTTTAAGATCATGATTTTTGCTAACAAACGATGCGAATTTCATTTGTTCTTCAATAGGAGGCAAGTATATTTTTAGGGATTTCACCTGTCTGAAATTCAACGCTTGCCTTGACGCTCCCGCTTGAATTGTCCAAATTTCATTTTGAGCGTTTGGCATTGAAAGGTAATAAGAAACGTATTCAGGTATAGCCTTGGCTTTATTCACTCTAATAATGCAAACGTGTTGGTTGACATTAGCCTTGTTGTCTTGACCTCTGTAGACAGCAACCCTACCTAGCGATGCACCTGTGATGTTAAGTAACACATCTCCGTCCTTGACCCAAGTTCTATCCATTTTCTTATGAACATCTTCTGAAATATGCGCAACATCTTCCAGTCGAAGCTCATTCATGTGAACATTCTGGCTTCGAATGAAGACAATTCCCTCTTGCAGGTACGTCTTCTCACCGCCTAAAGGAGTTGCACCACTTGAAACAAATTCAACAATATCTCCAATTCTGTTCTCTGGTAATTTGTCTCCAAACATCTTCAAGAAAACAGCTTGAAGAATCTTGTTAGTCATCTGATTTGCTTGTTCCCGTTTCTGCTTGAGTTGGTCAGCACGTTTTAGGATAGCAGCTATTTTATTCTGAGTTTCTAGTGGCGGAATTGGAATTTCAAGATTCAAGAATGGGTCCCTGGTAATGTGTTTCATCGTAGAGCCGTGAACTTTCAACCCCATCTCATCGAGTTTAGTTTGTGCACAATAGAAAAAGTAATCTCGATCTACCAATTTTTCGTTTGGTAATACTTTGAATATGTGTTGGTTTAGTACTGCATCGCCACGATCCCAGACATAGACACCTAAGGACGCAGACCACGATATAAGAATTTCACCATTCTTTACTAGATATTTATCGTCGCATTTATCATCAAAATAGTTGAAAGGTTTCTTCGGATCATTCAGATTTTGTATTCTTATAATAGGTAACCCCTTCTTTTTCCATTCAGATGGCTTGAAGGCTCTCCCGTTTATAAAACGAGCTATATTTTTGAATTTCATACGGGACCAATTGGTGATTGATTCACTCATTTACTAACCTCTTCAACTCGTCAAGTGATTCAGCAATTTCCCTTTCCCTTTCTATGATATTATCAATCAGAGTATTCGGGTCCTCATACTCGACTTCTTCTCGCTCAACCTTCTTGTATCTCGAAATCGAGAGGTTGTAATCATTTTGCTTTATCTTCTCAAAAGGCACCGAGATGCTTTGGTCCGATTCCTCTCGCTTTTTGAATTTCTGAATAATATCTGGAATGTCACCCCTGCCATCGATGAACTCACGCTTTTGATCCAAACTGTATCCATCTTTACGCATTTCATAGAACCAAACGTTGTCAGTTTTACCTCCCTTCACGAAAACAAGAACAGCAGTACCCACACCAGAGTAGGGTTGGAAAACTCCTGATGGCATTGAGATAACCGCTTCAAGCTGAGAATTTTCTAACAGAAGTTTCCGGGCTTTAATGTGAGCAATCGACGAACCGAATAAGACACCGTTTGGGACAATGACGGCAGCCCTCCCACCGATTCGAAGGAGATTGTGGAACAATTCCAAAAACAGGAGCTCGGTCTTTGTGGTGTCGAGTTTGAATGCGTCGTTGATATCGCTCTTGTCGATTGAACCCGCGAAGGGTGGATTAGCAAAAACAATATCGTACTGTGCTTTCTGGTCAAACCTTTTTGAAAGTGTGTCTGCGTAACGAATATTTGGTCTCTCAATTCCGTGAAGAATCATGTTCATGAGTCCAATACGAACCATAGTCGTGTCAAAATCAAAACCGAAGAAAGTTTCACGCTTCAAAAGATTCCAGTGAGATTTTTCGACTATCTTGTCTCCAACTAAATTACGAATTGCTCCGTCCTCGTCCACGCTAATAATGTCTGGACTTGTATATTTTCCCAAAATATGCTCGTATGCCGCTATCAGAAAGCCAGCCGTGCCGCAAGCTGGGTCGCAAATAGTTTGTCCAATGTCAGGGTCAACAAGTTCAACCATCATTCGGATAATATGTCGTGGTGTCCTAAATTGTCCATTCTTTCCCGCTGTCTTCAATTCAGCGAGTAGGTGTTCATAGATGTCTCCTTGAGTGTCTTGGTTCCGTTCCGTAATATTCATTTCATCGATAATCGCAACTGCCTCTTGCAATAGTGAAGCTTTTGGAATAACAAACACTGCGTCTTTCATGTACTGCGAGTAGAGAACATCATCTCCATTGGTTAGTTTCTTGATGAACGGGAAAACGACTTCTTGAACATGTTTTAGCATAGCTTCAGCATTGAGATGCTTCCACTGCGACCATCTGCATTTTTCACGACCTTCGAAAATGGATTTATGTTTCTCTTTCCTTGCCGCTGCTCTTTTCGCATGAATGTTATCCAGGTCTTCCAATCGCTTCATGAAAATTAGATAAGACATCTGTTCGATTGCAGTGAGCGGATTAGCGATACCACCTGACCAAAATCTATCCCAGAGCTTGTTGATCTGCGACTTCAATTCAGGCGCTAACATGGAATACCTCCCTCTCCAAATTGTTGCATAGTTGAATTACTTCTTTCAAATCTTCATCCCCAAAAAGCGGAATCGGTGCGTTAACTCCGAAATTGGTGAAGGGCGGTTCGAAAAGGTCGCTGTATTCTATATGGTGTTTCTTCATAAATACAGTTTGTATTGTGCGTAAAAAGTTGACCTGGTCAGAATTGAGATAATTCTTCTCGATAATGAAGGCTTTGAAAGCTTCTTCAAGTCTCCTTTTTGGGTCAGGGAATTCATAGAGTCCCAGAACCTTCTTAATAAACTGAACGAGCGTACCTTTGTGTTGTTTGTATGCTTCCTGTAGCTTTTCTTCGGTGATGTAAAGCTCTGGACTATTGAGAGTCTTCTCCAGATTTTTCAGGTCTTCCTCGTTCAGGACTTCATCACGTTTGATTTTCCTGATTGTTGGATGCTGCTCTGCGAGTTGCTTGATTCTCTTCTCAACCTTGTCGATGTAGGTCGTAACGTATTCTTGGGTAGGCAATGGACCATATTCGATGAATTCTCTTCGCTGAACCATGTCGTCGATATCGAGGATAATGGTTGGTCTTGGCTCTGGCTGTTTGTACTTCATTAAGGGAGTGAATCCCTTCAAAAGCATCTGAGCATCATCGAAAGTAATGTAGTCCCAAAACTGTCTGCGCAAAACTTTGTCGAGTAATTCTTGTTTATCCTTCACTTCTCGGATCGTAGTAGGCAGCGCATTGAGCCACTCGCCGATTTCGTCCTTTAATCTTTCAATCTCAGCTTTGTCTAGCTTCAGAATAGCAAGATTCAGTTTCTCAATCTTCAAGATCCATGCAGCTTCGTTGGGGTTAACATCTTTCTGATACCGCATCAAAGGAGCAATCTTTGTTTTCAAAAATGTTGACGGGGCTAGTCCCACTGTATCCCACAGGTTCGGTGAGAGTGCTTTCTCAATATCTCGCGCACGTTCCCTTATTGTTATAGAATCGTGCGGTAATAATTTGATGTCTACCATAAGCTTCTCTTTCAGCAGTTCGGCACGCTTATCTTTCGCTTCAAGTAGATGATTCAGTTGTTGAAGTCTGTTTAGGAAAATCTTAGTAGGAACTGCTTCACCCGGTTTTGCTTCCTTACCCTCTGGATGCATGTTATGCCATTCGAAGTTATTCCAGAAATCGAAAATCAAGAAGTTCTCTTTCTTCCCATCGGGCATCCAATCTCTATGTTTGCATGTTCTATCGTGTCTCGTCCCTCTTCCTATCATCTGCCAAAATCTGATTTTGGAGAAAACAGGTTTAGCGAAAACGAGGTTACATACTTCTGGGATATCCACACCAGTATCTAACATCCCAACGGAGATTGCCACTCGTGGAAAACTTTCAGTCTTGAATTCTTTTAGAAGCTCATCTGCTCTAATGTCTTCCGAGACTATCCTCCTAGCCAGTCGCCCTTTGTATTCGGGATAGAGTTTTTCGAATGCTTCCCATAGTCTGGTTGCGTGTTTCTGTGACACAGCAAAAATAATCGTCTTGGCTGGCAATGTTCCTGTGGCATCTGTTAGACAGTTTTCCATGAACTCCTTCGCAATTGCTTCGTTTGTTCCGATTACTGCAACTTTCTTCTCGATATCTGTTCCTTCAAAATTGATTTCTTCCTCTGTAATTGCTTGCTCCTCAAGGAGTTTCTTCTTAATCTGGTCTGGGACATCACTCGGTCGAACACCTTCAATCTGGAAATGAGTCTGCGCCACGTATACCTGATAGTCGGCAAGCCATCCGTCATTAACTGCCTCTTCATAGGTGTAGAGATATGTCGGAATTCTATCCTCACAGTTGAAGAATCTGAAAGTATCACGTTCAATTAGGTCTGAGGGTGTAGCTGTGAGCCCGATCTCAATTGCATCGAAATAGGTGAAGACTTCCTTCCATTTGTTATAGATAGAACGGTGGGCTTCATCCGAGATAATTACGTCGAAATCTCCAGGCGAGAATTCTTGATAACACTCCATGAAAGTCTGAATAGTTGAAGCATAGAGTCGCGGCGTCTTATCAACTTGCCCAGAAAACACTTTGACCTTGGATTCGTTCGGAAAGAAAGTCTTGAACCCGATGTCTCCATATGCTTGGTCTCTCAGCTCCTTCCTGTCAGCAAGAAATAGAATTCGCTGAGCACGGTTCGCTCTCAACAGAACGTCAATAAGTGCCATAGCGACGCGAGTCTTTCCGGTTCCAGTTGCTTGAACGATGAGGAATTTTCTTCTGCCTTTCTCTACTCCTTCCAGCACACGCTTGACAGACTCAATTTGATATGGTCGGTCGATAATCTCTTTGTTTATTGGAACTTCGGAGAAATCTTTCTTGGCTATATTTTGGAAACGCAAACGTTCGAGGGAATTTCTATCGTGGAATCCGCTAACCGCTCTTGGCGCTTCAAACGGTCTGTTCCAAAACCATATTTCGTAACCGTTTGTCAGAAAAATGAAAACGTCCTTTCCAGTCTGCTTCTTGATATCGTCTGCGTAGTCCTCAGCTTGCTTTTGTCCTGAGAGGTAGTCCTTGTCTGTTCGTTTAGCCTCAATAACAGCTAGAGGTAACCCATGCGAGTCGAGGAGAAGATAATCAGCGTATGCACTTTCTTCAGGATTTTTGAGGGTCTGAGCCATTGTCTTATAATTTCCAGCTTTGAAATCAGATTGTTTAGTATCAACTTCTTGGACGACTTTGGTTCGGTCATTAACATCCCAACCCGTCTTCTTCAGTAGAACGTCTATTTTCTCTCTACGAGTTTTATACTCGGATGCTTTCGCCATAGTTATCCCGCCACGCTCCCCTGTCTCCTGGCCATGTCATTTTGAGAAATTTCCAGTACCACTTTTTCCGGATTCTTCAATTGATACCTTCGTTTTCGCAGGTCTTCAGAACTCATCTTGACCTCCATCCATCCAGACTTTCTTAGTGCAGATAGTACAATGCTAACCATGTTGTCACCACGCAAAACCTTCGAAGCGTCTGAGTGCCCGAACTCCTCGCTACCGAACTCTGACCAAAGCTTGGAATACCGTTGCATAACCCATCTGGGTAGAGGCCTAGTCACGTAAAGCACCTTACTAACTGTATATTAGATATGCTCTTTATCTATAAATTCCTTGCACAATATAACAATTAAAGGGTGATGGCCAGGGATGTCGGAGGAGCTGGCATGAAACCAAGTAAAAGCCATCTCATGATCTTTGTTAGCCACTCACATAGGGATAAGGAAATTGCGAGCACGATAAAAGAAGAACTTGAGAGGATTGGTCTCAGCGTTTTTGTGGCACATGAGGACATAAGTCCGACCGAAGAGTGGCAAGGGACGATTCTGAAGAAGCTAAAGGAATGCGATGTGTTCCTCGCCCTACTAACCAAGGATTTTGAGAAATCACATTGGACTGACCAAGAGACAGGTTTAGCGATTGCTTTCAATAAGGCAATCATACCAATCAAGATTGACGCTAATCCGTATGGCTTTATCAGCAAGTATCAAGCACTCAGATGGCAAAGCGACCCAAAACAGAATATAAAGGCACTAGTCAAGATACTCTACGGAAAAGGAGTGGTCTCCACAGACGCACTGATTGAAAGTTTTGCAAAAAGTAAATCATTTCAGGATGCTGGTTTCAAATCAGATCTTCTTAGAGATGTTGCAAAGTTCACTAAAAAACAGATCAATACTATTGCGAAGGCAGCAATGCAAAACGATCAGATTTTCAACTCATTTAAAGCAAAGGAATACCTTAGCGGAATATTCTTAAAGTATCAAGATTCTGTCGCCTCTACACTTATGGACAAACTTAAGCAACTCTCCCTCGTAACATAGCTCATTCTAGGTTCGTTAAGTGTCCTCGTTGATGTAATCACCTCACCTATATTCTTCAAGTCGACGCTGACCGCTAAGCAGAGTAAGAATTTCCGCTCTGATTCAATCACCTTGGAACTGGTTCATCCTCAACTGATAGCGCGGATCTGTCTTCACATATTCCGTAGCCATTTTCAAAAATTGATTGGTTAGTGTTCCTTCCGTTACAAATCATTTATTCTCCTGCTAACCTCCTATGCTTAACAAAAAACGGCTCAGGATACCAATATGGACTAAAAATAAAGCTAGTAGCTCTAGGCAATCTTGTTATTAATCTTGCGCCTGGGTGTAATGTAACTTCCTTAAATCTTTCAATCTCAGTTTCACTCATAGCAGCCATAATGAAATATGTTCCAACGTTTCTTGACTCCGCCTGTATTGAAGTGGAATATTGGGTTATTAACAGAAATCCCACTCCACGTTTTCCCAGCTCATTAAGGCAATAGACCAAGTTCTTTGCTTTTAATAAACGAGTTTCATCTAAAACTATCAACTGCTTAAGTTCATTTGTTTCTGACCAATTTGATGCTTCATCGTAGATTCTCTGTAAATCTTCTGTAATGTTTGCTCTACCTTTTGTGAAAATCACTTCTAACAATTCATGTGGCTTAAGTCTATTAGCAAGCGTGCCGTGAGGGTCAAAAACTTTTACTCTAACACCATTAGCTAATGCTTCTTGAATCAATATCAGTGAGAGAAAACTTTTACCAGTTCTCGTTTTTCCGTAGATAATTCCGTGACCAGTCAAAACATCTAGGGGAAAATAAACTCTACGCTTGGTAACTTTCTTCTTGATTATCGATGTAACAACATATCCCAGTAAAGCTGATTTAGGTTTCTGGATGCTCACTTCTTCTGTCGGTATGTGTATCTGTTCTTCTATTGGCTCTTCAGTTGGCAGCTCTAACGCAGTAATGAACATATGCTTGAGTGCAACGGCCACATCCTTGTCCGAAGTGAACCCTGCACAGTCTTGAGCTAACGCTATGCAGAAGTATCTTTCTGAGTTACGAAAAAACGGAAAAAATTCTGTATTAAAAACAACTATTGGATCTTTCACATCGCTACACTCAACGAAGTATGTTTTCAGCATCTCCATCCTAGCACTGTATTTTCTGCTTTCGATTTCTCTGATTGCGTCATGGATACTTTCGGTTGGATTGGTATAGATGTAAAAGAATAGAGCGGTAGCAAACAAGTTTTCCTTAATCAAAAAGTAATTTTTCAGGTGTTCTTGTATTTTAGATTCCAACACTTTCATTGTTTCCAAAAACTTACGACAATAATCTTCTTCCTCTTTATGTTGCTTTGGCAGGTATCTTGGTGCTGGATAAACTCCATGTCCAAGACATGCAGAAGTTTGTTGTTCCAGTTGTAGTTTGAGAGAATCTGCTTTTGCTTTATGGAAATTGTAATTTCTCTTTGCCCAGTCTATTCTTCCTCCCAGCTCTCCAGATATGTCAGGCTCAAGCTTGAACGGAATATTGCTTGTTGTAACTAACACGGCTTTGAAGAACGGGCTTCTCGCCAGATGGTCTAATAAGCCTGATATTGCTCTCCACTGTATGTCCTTCTCAAAACTTAAACCGAATCTGCGAACATAGCCTTCCTTGTCAACAACCTCTTTGGCTACCAAACAAGCTATGCCGATGAATTTGCCGTTACTCTCAATAACGCCGAGGGCTTTCTCTTCGTCCCAGTATCTTTGGATATCAGGTTCATACGGAACTAAGCCTACAGGTACTTTCCTCCCTTCGCCTATCTTTCCATTCCAACTTCCTCTTCCATATCTCCGCTCATATGCCCACTTTCTCCACTGAGCATAATCATCATACGGGCTTGGGGCTTCAACCATAATATCGCCGAAATATCTTGAGGTTGTATTCTCCAAATTCAGCCACCTTTCGAGTGAGAGACCAACAACTGTGACAACAATTCCCGCTTCTTCTTTCACTCACACCTGTCCGCTTTATTCTTCCTCTGTTCTCTCTTCTTCTTTCTCTCACTCTCGTTTCTGCTAAATCCAGATTTAATAAAACCACGCAACAATCGCTCATCACCGTGTTTTCTGCTGGAATTAAGTACGATTCTAGGATGTTTCTTCGGTCTTCCATTATTAGGATAGATTTTGTTTTTGCGTTTGCAGTTTCTGAATTCGACAAAATATCCTATGTCAACGAATCCACCACATCTCTCGCAAGTAGGGCTATCCCTTTTCCAAATTATCGACCAAGCATCTTCTCCCATATCGCTTCTATACTCTTGACATCTTGCACAGTATCCTCTCATTAAACCACTCCATATTTTGTGTTTAGTCTGCGTAATTTCTCAAAACCCACTCTTCTATTTTTGTAATCATTGAAGATTGTTATGCATCCTCTCTGCTCTAAGTCATCGAGAGCATCCATTACAGTAACAAATAGTTTCAGCTTATACACAGACACAGCGTCAGTATGTTTTAGTTCCTCGTAGGTTATCGCCCCGTCTTTCAATTTGACATATAATTCATAAACTTTCGGGTCTAACTTTTTCAGAGATTCATAAGCTAACTCACGGTCCACAGGCATAACATCACTCCTTTTTATTCAACCTCTTTTGCAATTCAGTCAGAGTGTTATCACCCAACTCTTTAACAAGCTGGACAGCGTCATGATCAGTTTTGATATTCTTTTCAGGAAATAGTTTAGCAAGCTTAGTTAACGCTTCATTATCAAAAACAATATTCCTGTACCACTTTGGATTTTCGTAATCAACTTCACCTTTTGCTTTGGCAACAAGAAGACCTGCGAGAAGTGCCTGATCCTTCTTCACGTAAAGGTCATAGTTCTGATAGAATACGTTTGAGCTTCTTGCAAACACTCTAGCATACTCGATTCCAGAGCCATCAAACAGTTCCCTGATTTTTTCGTCAAACTCTTTGAGCATCTGTTCGCTTTCATGATAAGCTAGAAGTTCTGCTGTGTTAACCAATGAATAATTCTCGCTCTTTGTTTTGTAGTATCCTCTCCAAGGGTCTGTGCTGTGCCACTCGACTGCGAAATCCCCTTCAGTCTCGTTTCTTGTTCCGCTGATGATGTGAGGTTCATCGTCTCTTTTGTAGAGAACTGTTGCACAGGCTTCATCCTCATAATAACAAGTTTCGCATATAGGTTTGCCTTCGTAGAACGTGCCTTCATCGCCAGTATAGGCTTCATCCTTTTTAATTCTCTTTTCACATATGAAACATTTCACTAAACCACCTCGAAATCAACCGCAGACTTAACAACGAGTATCGCTTCCTGTCTCAGCTCACGTTTTAGTTTCTCTAACTTATTTTTCAGAGCAACATCGTAATTCGATAATGCATTGATGAGAACTGAGTCTTCAGAAATACCGTTGTAACAACCTTCTCCTCTCACAAGCGTATAGCCATCAGGAAAAACAGAGTTAGCCCAATCTCTGACTTTCTTCAGATAGTTTTTGCAAATCTTTCTTGAGTCGTTATCACTGCCAATGTATATGTCAACCCTGTAAGGCACTTAATCACTCCTTTGTTTTGTGTAGAATCTTTCACCCTTTGGTCCTGATCGATAATCGTAGATATCACCAGTCTTAGGGTCTTTGAAGATTCCAAAACCTATATGCTCAAGACCTTTGGGCAATTCATAAGCTTCATATTCGTTCGGTTTCTTAGGTTCAATTTTTGGTAGGGGAGATAATTTCTCAGATTCACTAATGATTTCTAGATAGACTCTGATTGGACCGAGCTCAACATGCCTTCCCGGCTCGCACATAAAAGTGTCTATAGAAAGATATTTTTCTAGTTGCTCCTTTGTTCCTTGAAGGACATAATTGGCTCCACAGATTTTGCACTTAGCTCTGTATTCTTTCACTTTCATATCTTCACTCATGCAATCACCAGAAAAGAAAATAGAAAAATAAAGGAATTAGGTTTATTTATGTGGAGACTTTCCGTTATTTCACTAAATAAATAAATTCGAAGAACAATCTAATCTTTAGGGTGTCTAAGTGTCTGTTTTTGATCCTATGTGGAGTAAGCCAATGAAAATTAGCGATCGGGCGATGGACCCCCTCGGAATGAATCGTGTATCTGATAGACTGACAAATGAAATGCTTATGGGCATAACATCAATGACTACAAGAGCACGATACTACTCCTTCTACGTATGGAATGTATACAACATTGGCAAAAAAGTGGATGTTACTAGATATGAGCAATTTAGGCGAGCTTTTTACGACCGTGAACGGGCCTTCATGATGGCTTGTATAGCTCATCAGGAGACAACGGGAAATACAGACCTTGATCATTCTAGCATCCTTGGGTCCACGAAAGGACAACGAGTCTGGAGGGAAAGTGGAAAAACCATAAAGATGACGTTCCCGTTTCTGGCTAATCGGTTGGGTGGTTATGGATACTACTATCAAGCTTCAATAGGTAGCTTGGGACTAACAGAGCAAGAAAATGTCAAAGATGTAGTAACAGAGCTCGGAAAACAACTTGCATTATCTTTTGAAAAATCTGTTAAAGATTCGGAGTATTTTCAAAACTACATAGAAAAAGGTAGTATACCAAAGGATGTTTTGGTAGACTATGGCGAAAAATGCTGTCTCTGTAGATTGCCAAGGACAACGTCTGAGCTAAACCTTTTGAGAGAGATTCTCTTTGGGATGAAAAAAGAAACTGTTGGTAACACACTACATGAAAGAAGGAGAGAAACGCTTTCCCTAATCCTTTACTGCATTCATCAAGCGAGCAAGTATAGTTTGGATCTAGAAAGTGAAAGTTTTCTTAACAATGTATATTTTCATCAGTTGTTAGTGGATGACAATATAGTTCAATTAGATTTCCCAACAGGTTTTAGTGACGTTTTAGAGCGATGGCGAATGTTCAGATCCCATGATTATTTCTCTTATGCTTGCGAATCATTTCTATCCACCTTTTTAGTTATGCTTGAAATACATTCAGGTCTTAGTTTTGAACGATTCATCGAGTTTGTTGATAACAAAAATTCCATCAATCATCTTTCAACTTTACTTCATAGGCAACTCAAAGGAAACAACCTTAAGGATATTAATGTTTCAGAAATCATTAAGAGTATAACTTCCTTAGTGTTTGGAACTCAAGTTGATATTATAACCGCTGAGGTTAGTGAGAAGTTCGATAGCAATTGTGGCCTCAAGTCTAAATTAAATGAACATCATGTCGTTCAAAAACTAGAAGAACTTTTTGCATCTGATGTCTTCGATCCACATGGAGCAGTGATGTCAGCGTTTTTACTATTGCTTCTATTATATCTGCGGTTCTACCACTATTGGAAGAAGGCAGATAAATATTGGAGATGGCTCGGTAGCTGTACTCTGACGGATCTCAGTCCATTTCGACTTGTTTATGATCTGGAACAAAAAATGAAGGGAAGCCTTACTGTTTGGGGCTTCCTTAATTGGTTTATCGATAGTTATGTAATACAACAAGCTCAGGAAATTTACAACGAGAAGGCGCTAACCGGTGTATTTTCCCGCCCCATATCTTGGTTCCATAAAGAAGATATAATGTACGTAAAAGATAGAGAATATTATCCTAGGCATAGGAATTCTCGTTTTTCTAGTTGTTACACCATCCTGAAAGATCTAGGTCTCATCGAGTTCGCTGGGCAGTATGCAAAGCTGACAAAAGATGGGATGTCCCTTCTTGAGATGCTGGGTATGGAGGCGCATTAAATGGTATCGATGACACCGATCGAAATTTTGACAGAGCTGAGAGAAAGTGGAGAGGATTATGAGAATGCGATTCTGAGTACGTTTAGTTTTAGTCCTTCCTTCTTTGAAAGCAAAATTTTGCCGATATTAAGATCTAAGGACATTCAAAACATTATGTTGTTGATAGACCCTATTGACCACGAAACTACATTTAAAGAGGCAAAGCAAATTGGAGTATTGTATCTTCTAGAGCCAATGTCAATAAGAAACACATTTCATCCAAAGTTCTTGTTGTTGACCTCAAATGATGCTGGTAAATTGATCATTGGAAGTGCCAATATTACCCAAGAAGGATACACGAGCAATGCTGAAGTACTAACTAGCTTAGACTACGATAAGGACAACCCTTCCGCAGAAGTGCTCTCTCTCTTTGTTGAAATGAAAGAATTTCTTAGAAGATTAGTGGAGAAAGGTCTGATAAAGAGTAATAAACATATCGCGAAAATCGTTCAAACGATTGATGTACCTTGGCTAGATGGTAAGCCCATAGTGGCAGAGAAAGTCAGACTAATCCATAGTCTAGACGTACCCATCCTTGAGCAAATACACAAAACTCTTGAAGGACAAGATATAGAGCAGATCACTATTTCCTCATTTCTTTTTGGTCCAGAAGTGATTCGATATATCTGTGAGCGTCTCTGCAAAAGACTGAACATAATAGTCCAGCCTGGAAGGGTGGTGGGGCTTTCTCAATCAGAACTAGAAAGCATTATCAAGGATACAGAGGCTAAACTCAATTTCTATAAAATCGTTTTCAAAGATGAGGAGCCCCGCTTTCTACACGCAAAGATAATCCTAGTCAAAACAAACAAGGGAAGCTATTGTTTAACTGGAAGTGCCAATCTAACGTCTTCTGCACTACTCTCAACTCCCACTTCAGGAAACGTAGAAGTCTGTCTCTTCAGGTTTGAAGAAAGTAAAGACTATTTCGATTATTTATTTGATAACGACAGTGTAGCCACAGAAAAGATTGACTTAAATGAAATAATGTTTACTTCGCTAAGCCCTTTACCTTCTTCTCAAAAATTTGATTTGGGATTGACTGAGGCGAGAATCGAAGGAAGCAATCTTATCATAGAATTCTCACCTTTAACTCATTGTTGTAAACTTGCACGGATAATCATCAGAAGAGCCGTTGCTGTGGAACCTAAAATTCTAGATGCTTTTCCGATAGAAGATAACAAAATTATCGTTAAATTAAGTGATGATGTCCAAAGATACTGTCAAGATTCTTGCTACGTTGTCTTGGAGCTACGAAGGGAAAATGATGATCCCAATCCATTAATCTCAAACAAGAGATGGATTTCAACCGAAATTGCCGAGTTGATACCTAGCAATAGGGATGTCGAAACGATTAGAAAAACTGACGGCAGGGTAGGATTGATCAAACTACTAAATCAGCTAGACAGAGCGACTGAAAGCCCTCAAATGCTCTTGTACTACTTGCAGTTCATTGACTTTGATTGGCTTTTTGAAACTGTTAGTCGAGTTAGAAAACATGTCGTCAGAACGGCAGATCCCGAAGAATTTGAAGGCCAGAAATCGATGCTTGAAAGGTTAAACATAACTCCTGAATATGTGCTAACTCGAATTCTAAAGAGACACGAAGGGAACTTTGAACGGTTAACGACTTACATCGAGCCTGAGCCAGACTTAGTCGTAAAAGTTGAAAAAATCTTTAATCTCTTCATGTTCATTAACAAAATAATCATTTGGTTTGTCCTGAATAGGAAATGCCCAATACAAGAGCTCAGGCATATATGTGGCTGTAACGGCACTATTGACATTTTCTGCGGGAGGTATGTAGACACATTAAGAAAAGTGCTAGGTAAAGAAAGCGTTGATAATTTGATGAATAGGTTAGATGTCTTAGAGCACGTTATGGTTCTTTCGAAGATAATCCGTGATATTCAGCGTAGCGATTCAGCCTACGAAAAGATAAATGTAGGACCAATCAGAGTCTTTAATGAGAATTATTGCAAATCACTTAGAAATCTTTGCGAAAATCCTACGGAAATCATTACTAAAGGTAAATCGAAGCTACCAAAAGTGATCAAAGAATACGAAGAGTTTCAAGGTATTAATTTGAGAGCAGAAGATATTCTAGATAATGTATCCAACATCTTAAGATAATTTCGTTAGTTAAGTTTTATAAGCGAAAAGAACAACATAGAATTGGGAATAAGAATGGCGAAGAAGAAAGCAAAGAAGAAAGGTTCAAAGAAAAGGTGCTAGATCCAACTTTATTGTCTTAACTCTTCTAAAGCCTTGTTGATTTGAGACTTAACTCTTTCTGTTAAGTTTTTCATGTTATTTATAGAGTAATTTGTGGGTTTATGGTAGTAAGTATAATAATTGGGCAGATCATTGCTTTAGACAATTAAGGTGTGGTTTTGGTTGAATAGGTATCCTAAAGATATTTTTTGTGAGTTGTATTCTCCGGATAGAAGGTTTGTTGAGTTTGTTGTTGAAAAGAGGAATGTGCCTGGAGCCCTAGCCAGAGTTAGCAGCGAGATTGCGAAGCAGGGCATCAATATCCTATCGGGCTTGCTTGCAGCCTATCCGGAGGAGCCTGCGTCCACATGGAGCTTTTTCGCAGATTTTACGGAGGCTAAAATAAAGCCTGAGCAGCTTGCTGAAACGCTTAGAGGGCTAGATGTTGTTTTGAATGTTAGGTTTGCTGAATCTAAATATCATAGCTTAGCAATAGACAACCTTCATTTTCCGCTTAGAGTTTCAGGTGAGAGAAGCGTAACGTTCAGGGTTGAAAGCATCGGCGACATGTTCCACAGGCTTCATGAGGTCTTCGGCCCAGGTGCAGCTATAATGCTGTATGAAATGGGTGTCAAGGCTGGTGAAGGAAAAATCGAGGCTGTTAGGCGAAACTATAGGGTTGATGGCCAGACAGCCCTAGACATAGTTATGATGGAGCGCATAGCGAAGGGATGGGGAATACCTGAAATAAAGGAATTCAACAAAGAGAAAGCTGAAGCCACTATCAAGGTGAAAGAACTTTTCGAGTGCCTACCCTTCAAAGATAGATTCAAACAGGCTAGAAGCAACTTCTTCAGAGGCTACTTGGAAGGGGTTCTAAGACAACTGTTCAAAAAAGACGTATCAACAACAGAGGTTGAATGCATCGCCAAAGGAGACCCCTACTGCAAATTCATAGCAAAGTGAGAAAGAATATTACTTTTTTAGAGCATAAGTCTTATTTGCATAGCGAGAGAAGAAGGGATTTTAGATAACTCCATGAGAAGATTTGCATACCTTTCTTTGAATGACAGTATGAATGCTTCAGCATTTTGTAAATGCAAAAAGTATAAGGAATCGAATATGTCAAAAAGTAAGAGGGAAAAACAAAAGTTTGAAGAGATTTTAAGAGAAATTAGAAGTGATATTGATCACATAAAGAAATTGGCGGAAAGTTTTTCTTCTAAATTGTCTAAAACTTTGACGTATCATAGGGTTCTACCTACATTTTCTGTCACATGTGAGCTTCGAAGTTGGATGTATGACACTTTTCTAGATAAAATCTATGAGACGAATAGTAAAGTGAGGGAATTCTTAAAGAGCATTGGATTTCTACATCAATATAAGGAATTAGAAGTATTCTTGGATGATAGGTGGATATCGTACTTTGCTAGCTCAACCTTTTTTTCGGGTGGCGAGATTGATTTCATAAAAGAATCAATAGACAGATATGAAAAACGAATAGAACGTGTAATGGATTTAACAAGGAAAATAATGTATGAACTTAACTGGGAACCTATGAAACAAATAAGTACAGTTGATTATGTGGCAGGAGAAAGAAAGAAGTTTCTCAAAGCAAGAGATGAGTTGGAAAATGTGAAAAAAGCTATAGAAGATGAGAGATGGGATGATGTTATGAATCGTCTTAGAACAGCTATAGACCTCTCAATCAAGGAGAAATTTGGATTTCAGAAAATTCATCCTATGAAAGCATTCCTTGATTACGCTGATAAAGAGAACTTCCCATTACCGTCTTACACGTTAGTTTACAACTTATTTGATGAGGGAAGTAGTAGGGTACATGAAGGCAGAATACATACTCCTTTTGAGGCTAAGGAAGCACTTAAGTTTATTTCGCGCTTCATCGATGAACTTGACCTAATTGAAGTAGAGCAGTCTGTTGTTGACGATTTTAAAAAGAAATGTAAGGCTGTAGAGTAACCGTAATAAGTTACACTTGATTTGTATTTTGAGCGGTTTTGTATGATAGAATGTCTAAGATGTGCCACGCAACTGAAACCAGAGACAGAAGTTTGCCCAAAATGTGGTAGCAGAGACCGTAAAATAACAATAGATGATTATGGGAAAGGTTTAGAAATAGAACGTTTGAAGCAAATATCTAAAGCAGGTGTTACGAACAAGATAATCAAGACTGGAGAAAAGATAAGCAAGACTGGAAAAGTAGCACGAGAAACTTTGATAATCGACAAGAAAAAAAGATGGAAATATCATACTGTAGAAGAACAAAAAGAAAGTGGGGAATGGGTACTAGTTCATAGTGAAGATGAACACCTTTAAGAACACAATTTTCTTTGCGTATATCTTTACGAACAACCTCCTAATGTAACACCACACTCAGAGCCAACTACAAACCTTAAATTTGCCTTCATAACTTTTCAGTTTTCCCTTTTCCCTGTTACGATAGTATATTGACATAATAGGGAAATTTGCAGTCGAGAACTTTTCTTGTAACCAAACTGACATTAGCATTCTTCATAGGTTCTTAACTCGTTTAATAACCGCTCATATTCCTCATCACATTTTTCCAGAAGACGTTTAGTTATCCTCATATTTCGAACGTTTATGGTAGCGGAAAAATCTTTTCTTTCTATGCTTATCAAACAGAGGACTGAAGATTCTGTAATTGTCTAATGCTGGCAAAACATTAAGCTTGTATTTGTTATTGGAATTCTTGCGTTTAGATTCTTGCTCATATACCCATCTCTGAATAGCACAGAATCCATTGTAACGACATTTGTAGCATTTGAAATCACAACTCGGGTTGCCTTTTGCATTTGGCTTTCTTGCAATAATCACGTACTCATGTGTTCTCAAAGTCATCGGTATACCTTTCGCTTGAGTTTTCTGAGCATGGGTTAACTGCCAGAATGAAGGAAAGTACATCTTGTTTATAATGATGTCGAAAATTTCAAAGCCAGCCAGCTCTAACAACTTAACAGTATCACAACCGAGAGGAATTGTTAGGCCTTTTCTTCTGATATCTTTAACAACTACAACCATGAATTTGCTAGGTTTCAAAACTCGATAGCATTCTGAGTAGACTTTAAACATTTCACTAAGGTAGGTTCTGCCATAAAGAGAATTGCTGATGTTATTTTTGTCCTGAGATAACGGTCTATCGCATCTATCTTTTAGTTTTTCATCTTTTCCATGCTTTCCTTCATAACCTTTCTTCGCTATTCCAGAGCCTCTATTCGCTTCTCCAAAAGGTGGGCTAAAGATTATTGAGCCAAACTGTGAGATGTTTCCAATGTTACCAAGGTCTCTGGAGTATCCTTCGTTGATTCTAACCTTCTTGCTCCTCCATCCACTTGGCGTAGAGGTAGCCATAGGCCCTTCTTTGTTCCCTCTAATAGCGTCAGCGTAAGGTGGACTGAAGATTATGGAACCAAACACACCATAGGATCGAACATTACCTAGATTACTTTCATCCGTTGAATACAAAGCAGTCTTTGCCAATGATGCATCTCTAGATGCTATCCCGCCAACATGTCTCTTAGCATCCATCACTCCGCAATAAGGTGGTGAAAAAATAATAGAGCCAAACTGTGGAATGTTGCCAATATTGCCTTCACTCTTGGAGTAGCCTTGGAATCGCCTGATCCGCTCTTGATAAGAAATTCTTCCACTCGTGGCGTGAGGCCCTTCGTCACCCTTCTTCAAAGCATTAAAATAAGGTGGAGAGAAAATTATAGAGCCGTATTTTTCAGTATGTCCAATATTGGATTTATTACCATAACCAGATTTTCCTAACTTAGCAAGTTTATGCTGTCTCTTTAGATGCCCCCCTTCAGGACCTTGATGACCTGTACTAATTGATTCAATCGCATTAAAGTAAGGAGGAGAAAATATAACGCTACTAACTTTTTGATTATTCAAGCAGGAAAGATTTCTTGCATCACCTTTAATGCAAATAGCCTTGCCAAGTTTCTGAGCAGGATTTGTTCTTCGTATATGTTCGATATTTTTGTTAGCTTGATCAACAAACTTCTTTTCAAACTCTATGCCAACAGCATCCATTCCGAGTAGCGTAGCTTCTACTAGCGTGGTACCGATACCAGCCATAGGATCTAAAACTGGTGATTCTCCGTAAATTTGTAAGATAGCTCTTGCTAAAGGTGGACGCATTTTAGCTGGATGATCGTTGCAAAAATAATGTGAACGTTCACTCTGCGGATGGACAGCACCAAAATCCCAAACGCTAACAAGAATTTCTTTTTTACCAGATTTGTTTATTGGATGCTCAGTTGTGCCTTTGGGAAAACTCACTTAAATGATTTGGATACAACTCAGGATTTTTGTTATTGAAACATAGAAATGCCGATAATACTATTTCTACGAGTTTTGTTAGTAAAATTTTCATGAATTTAAACTCTGAAAACTAAAAATATTTCAGTGAATAAATGAATTGGCAAGCTGTTAGAGAATTTTTAATACCTGATTTTAAGAAGGGGTTTATTTTTCTGGTACTAGCAATGTTATTCACAACTGTAGTTCTTTATTATAGCGTAAGATATTTGTCCTTATCAACGTACTTAGGGTCTAGCTACTTATTTAGTTTGGCAAATGAATTATCTAATTGTAATAGGGCCATCAGTTATAATTGTACCTCAAATATTTCTGTAAAATCTGTAGAAGATGCAGCTGGAAATGTTACAATGAGCCTTCGCCCAGCAATAAATCAGATTCAAAGTGATTTAGCCTTCATATATGAGGTTATTAGAGCTATTTATCCTGGGGTAAAACTTGTGCAGTTAAGAGCTATGTCAATTACTTATAGTGATAACCAGACATTCCTATTCTTTCCGTCTTTTGGTCTGTGGTTAGTTCCACATCTTGTACTCATGATCACATACTGGTACGTATTGTCATGTGTCATTGTTCATATTTTGAAGATTCTCAGAGAGAATTTAATACGTCTTCGATACCGCTAATGAATGGCCCAAAGAACGCCTGTAGAAGTTGTTGGTCAACTGTAACTGTTTGATAGACGCTCTCGACTTTGACAGTAAGTGTTGCGGATTCTAAGGGAGTAGAGAAGAAAAGAGACCACGATTTGGCGCCTAACGAGTCGGCCGTAATTATTATATCGACAGGATTCGTGACTGAACTGGTGTAGGGCAAATTTAGTCCAGAAACTTCACCATATGCTCCATATTCCGTATTTGTAATCTTGAATCCTTGACCACTCAGGGTGTAAACTCCACTACTTTGTTGCCAGTTGACTTTATATGATGGCTTACCAAAAATTCCTAGAAAAAGATTTGGTCTTGGATCTTGGTTTATAGTTATAATGATTTTACTTAGACTTCCTTGTTTTAGGTTTACGGAAAAAGTGACAGTTTCACCTCGGTTTATGAACTGAGTAAATTCATCTACTTGACTAACATCGTAGGATTTTCCTTTTATTGAATCAAGAAATGAGTTTAAACATTTCTTTGTTTTCTCAACTTCAGTTATTAATTGATTTTTGTGGCGATTCACGGTTTCTGTGTCATGGTTTCTATACGCTTGCGCAATGTTTAGACATGTATTTTGCACATTTTTGAGGTCTGTAATTACATCTTTGAGGTTTTGATCATTCTGTAAATTCCTAATCGCTATCTCCCATATAGCCCGAGAGGATGCGAAAGTTCCGTATATATTCTTGAACACCTTTAATAGATACGTAAATTGGTCAATCACGTCACCTGTTAGACCTGCTTTAATTCCTTCCTGCCCAAGATCTAATCCATTCTGATACATATCTTCAAGTTGTTGTTGCGCACTCACATCAGGTCTCTCGAAGAATATTATGAGTTGACTAACAACTTCAGCTTTATAATCCCAAAACTTGGCTAGTGTCTTATACGCTTCTTTCAGGATGTACATTCCAGTCACCGTGGTTATCAGGCCCTTATACACAGTCACAGTTTGAGACGAAGGCATATTGTATCCTGTCACAGAGCCAAATGAAACCGTGTATGAGCCGGTTGGGACCTCTCTTCTTTGAGGAGCTGCGCCCCATGACTGACCGTTGACGAAAACCTCACCTTTGACAGGGATGGTGTCTATTGATAGAGTTCCAGTTTGCGCTTCCTCTTTAATATATTCTAAAGTTACGGTTGTTGTTTGTCCAGCCGTCACAGTTACAGTTTTTGGACTTGGTGTTTTATATCCTGTTACTGGACCTGCTGAGGCTGTGTGAGTACCAGCTGAAACAGTTCTGCTCTGAGGCGCTTTGCCCCAAAGAGTACCATCAACGTAGATGTCGCCCTTAACAGGGGTTGTATCCACCAACAAAGTTCCATAATCTATAGGATTATAGGTCACAGTTACCGATGCTTCACTGGAAGGGTTTCCAGAGGTATCGGTTGCTCCGACATAGATTGTGTTTTGACCAGAGCTCAGGGTTACCTGTGCGCTCCACGATGTTGTTCCTGAAGCTGTTGCCCAGCTGCCACCGCCAACCCTAACCTGAACCATGCTGACAGCCACATTGTCTGAGGCTGTTCCACTGACGGTTATCGTTGACGTAGTGAAAGTCTGCCCAGAAGTTGGAGATGTAATTAAGACCGATGGAGGGATAGTGTCAGGCGGAACCCCACCGCTCACAGTTTTGAATTGCCAATTGCAAGGGGATTGTAGATTGTTACCAGCAGTGTCTTTTGCTCCAGTCCCAACAGTTACACTGTATGTTGTTGCATATGCTAAGTTCGAGCTTGGTGTGAAGGTCATTGTGTTGCCACTCCAGCTGAATGAGCCTATTATTGGGGGAGAGGTTGAAAACGCATTCTGAACTGAAGCTTGGTTCATAGCCTCGCTAAATGTAACCGAAATAGTTGTGGTAACAGGAACGCTCGTACCTGTTGGAGAATAACCGACTACAGTAGGAGGTGTTTCCTCTGACGGACTAACTGCCCTTCCAAATAAATAGATCTTGTTATCTTGGCTGCATGCAGCTAGGAAGTTTCCATCGCTAGAAGCAGAAACCGAATACACATAGTTTCCTGTCTGATAACTCCAAAGTGGTGTACTCGTATCTTTATTAAAGAATGTTACCTTCCCATACTCCCCTCCCGTTGCAACGAGATTTCCGTTATTGGATATTGATGTGGAAACAATGCCGCTTCCTGTGTTGTAGCTCCATAGCGGCGTGTTGCTCGCCTTGCCAAACAGATACACAATCCCGTTGTACCGACCGCCAGCTACAATGTAATTTCCGTCACCAGAAATTGAGGAAGAATAAACCATACTACCTACGTTGTTTTGCCATAGCGGTAAACCACTGGCCTTATCGAACAAGTACACATTATTATCGCCACTTCCAGCCACGATATACTTACCATCACCTGAAATAGAGGAAGACCAGAGACAGCCACCTGTTGTATAGGTCCATAACGGAGCGCCACTAGATCTCTGAAACAGGAACACTGCGCGCGTATCATCCCCAGCAACCGCAACATAACTCCCATCATTAGAAATGGATACCCTGTACACATAGCCTCCTATAGAATAGCTCCATAGTGGTGTGCTACTGGATCTACTGAACAGGTAAACCTTACCTCCAAGGGTTCCTGCAACTACGTAATTTCCATCATTGGATATGGCTATGCGTAGAACCCCAGATTGTCCAGTCGAATAGATCCATAAAGGCACATTGCTATCCTTGCTGAACAGAATAACTTTATTATCTCCAGTCCCCACAGCCACATATTGTCCATCCCCAGAAATTGAAACCTGCTGAATACCCGCCATCGAATACGTCCACAGAGGATTACCGCTCGACTTTTGAAACAGGTAAACCTTGTCCCCACCTGCTGCAATATAGCTCCCATCGTTAGACACGGAAACTGATGCCATGCCGCCAGTCGTGTAAGACCACTGAACAGCAAACGGCGCTGACTGAGCATGAATTGGTATAATAAATGATGAGAACAACAGGATTAAAATGATGGTTAAAGCTACAGGAAATTGTTTCAAAGGAGCTTCACACCAAAATTATGCTTGGAGGGAGAGAATTTAAGTTTTACGAACCAATGCAACATACTTTAGGAAAGCTCTACTTTAATTGGAATTATCGGCACCCCACCCATCCGTAAGCTACTTTAAATTAAGCTTTAAAATTAGATGCATGAATTCGGAAATACTCATCAATACAGAAGTATTGTCGCAATCGGGCATACCAGAAAAGCTTTTACACAGAGAGAAAGAGCTATCGCATTTAATCAGTAACATAAAGAATTCAATCAATACTCTCATTACAGGCTCGAATGGTTCAGGGAAGACCACATTAGTTAAGCAGGCCATCGACAAATCCAAAATTGGGGTATATGTTGACTGCTCGCTCTACCAAACAACCTACAGCGTGCTAAAGGAAATTATCCCAAACAGTCGGCTTGTCTTGTACAGAAGCAATTACGAACTATTGAAAGAACTATACAAGAAAAGCAGAGACAATAAGTTTACTGTATGTCTAGACCACTTCGAACATTTGAAGGATATAGACATTATAGGAAAATTCATGAGTCTAGGATTAACTGTTGTTCTAGTTTCGGAAAATGAGGATTGCCTGCTTGAACTTGAGGGAAGTGTAAGATCTAATATTTCAAGCACAATTAAACTATCACAATATACGGTTGACCAAACTTTCGACATTCTGAAAAATCGAGCTGAGCTTGCATTGGCAAAATGGACTTATACTGATGCGGTTATCAGAAAAATTGCCGAGTTATGTGAAGGGAATATCTCTCTTGGTCTTAACGTACTGAAAGTAGCTGCACTGAAAGCTGAGGGTGAAAATAAGAAAGCGATTGAAGAGGTTGACATACCAATTATTGAAGACTGTCCACTAAAGCTGAATGCAGATGAGAAAATTCTTTTGAAAATTCTAGAGGAATGGAAGAGTCTGCCAAGTAGCAGGATATCTGATTTCTACATGCAGAAAGCAAGACATCCTAAAGGTGAAAGATCTTTCCGAAACTATATGGAGAGCTTGTGCTCGAAAGGTTTGATCAAAGCTATTGGTGATAAGAGAGGAAGAATTTATGAAATAGTTCAAGGTGAAGAAAATGTTTCTAGTGAAGGTTGAATGTAAAAACTTAGAAGTTGAAAAGCTTGCTAGCTATTTGTCTGAGATAGTTGAACCCTTTTTTAGAGTTTGGCTGTTTGAGAAGAAAGTATATGCGATATTCAAAGTGAATTCCCTATCTACATTAAAAACGCTTATAAACAAGCTGAAGAGAGACAAGCATCTTGAGTTTAGGATTTTCAGGATAGAAGAGGTTTAGCCATGAGTGAGCCAACTAAAACTTTAACAGAAGAATTAAACAAAGAAATACTTTCTAAAATGCCTGAATGGTATAAAAAGTTAAGGGATGCGTACCTTGAATATGTTGTCGAACAGAAACTGAATCATGTTTAAACAATTTCTTCCAAATCTTCTTTCAATCCAGATTTGATTGCTTTTTCAATTATCATTCGCCTTATCTTTGGATCATCTAATGCTACGGAAATTATCCTTCCTGCTTTATCTGCTTTCTCATCTATCTGCATCCCAGTCTTTAAATCTAGAGTAAAACTGCATCTATTGCAAAACTTTGCAGTTGCAGGATTTACTTCTTCGCATCTAGGGCATTTCATAGGCTTTAACACATCTTCTTCTTTCTTTTTCTCCTCTTCCACAAGTCCATGAATTTTCAGCAAAGCATTATCAACATCTCTTCCCGATAAGTGCACATAGATAGAGGCCATGCCGCTTGATTGAACCCAACCGAATAATTCCTTCATCTGCGCCTCTGTCAAATAGTTGGCTAAGTGAGTAGCCCTTGAGTGTCTAAGCAGATGTGGATGAATTCTTTTCTTTATCTTCGCTCTTTTTCCAAGTCTTTTGATGATTGCTGCAATTCCAAAAGGACCTAACGGGCTGCCATATTGATTTGGTCTAAAGTTGGTTATATTAACCCATAGTGGACTTTCAGGATTATCCTTGAATGGATGGTGGTTTATCCAATGCCTCAAGTCTGGTTCTGAATCTATGAGTCTGATTCTCCTTCCACCAGTCTTACCATTCACTAAAATTGTGGCACCATACTTGTCAAACTGTACATTTTTGATTTTTATTTTTTCAATTTCTCCTAGTCTTGCTCCAGATTCATATGCTACCATGATAATGGCTTTGTCCCTGAAGTTGTCTGATGCATCAGCCATCCTCTTTATCTCTTCAACTGTCAGGAGGTCAGAAGGTAGTTTGTGATTTTCATTCTTCTTCAAAGTCTTCATCCATTTGACAAGAGTTGGATATTCCTCATCGCCATTCAGCCACTTGAAAAATCTTTTTATTCTACTCTTGAGCAAAAGTTTACTTCCCTCTTCATATACCGAACCTCGATTGCTTCGCATTTTCTCAAGGCTGTTAATGAATTTGATTAGATCTTTTCGCGTAATCTTTCTGAAAGGTTTTTTGATGTGATTGGCCAGCTTAATCAAAGAGATTAGATAGCCTGCTCTCGTTGCTTCACTGATACCTCTAGCAGAAAGTTCAGTATCAAAATCGAGAATCAGTTTCTTGTTCTTTTGGTCTAAAAATTTGTCTGTCTCAATCTTCTTTAGATATCTTCTAAGAAAAATGGCGTTCCAACTTTCCTTCTCCACTTTGAATAGTTAGCTTTATAAGCATATAAATGTGAACAACCTGTTCATTTTTCCCTAACCAAATTCCTAATCTATTAACATTCATTGTTATCTCGGCTAACAGTTCCATAATAATTAATTAATCTTTATAGAAAATATCTTTACCCATAGCACTAGAAATGATTACAGGAAAAACTTGCAACGAAAGCTCGGACTGCTATAGTTATACATAATTACTACCGCATCATAGCCTTTATCGAAATTGTACTTTGAGAACTTATTATATATTTAACGTAAATTAAATTTAATATTTGGTTAGTTTAACTTCTGCTATTAAATTTGATAATTATCAAAAATTCGTTTGATACTGGAAGTTCCTTCCATTGCGTATTCATAATATTTTTCCAGAATACTTAAAAATGTTTTGTTAATTTTATTTTCTAATGGTTTGATAGAATATTTATGTAAACTTGTTTTATAAATTTCCCCACAGGAAACTAATTGAGCTTTTAGTATTATCCATTTAGACTCTGGTTCGGGATATAATAATATTGCCAAGATGGGAATGCCTTTTTGTTTTCTAATACCCTCTAAATCTTCTTCTTTGATCGTAACTTTTCTATCCACGGTTGCCTTTACTTCAATCACATAATCTTCTGATTTTTTAACAGCACGAATATCTGGCCTACCAGCTAATTGGAAAATAGGAGTTTCAAATCCTAATTTTTTTAATGTTATACCTAACAAAATTTGACAGACACGACCAAACTCACTTGGTCCATGTTTTGTTTCAAGATCTTTAAGACGGATGTACGCCTCATAGAAACTGACTACCATCTCTATCACTATTTTGTAACTCTAAAATTAGGCCCTGATTTACTCCAATTAATAAATTCGTAAACATATCTTCCTTCTCCAGATCGTAATTGTGATTTAAGAAAGTCTCTAAATTCTACTTCGTGTGTGGAAATAATAACTTGGTTATATGGAACAATGCTCTTCAAAAGTTTTACCAATGCAATCTTATGCTCTGTATCTAAACTTTGTGAGGGATCGTCCATAATAAGGAAACCTAATTTGTGGGATAATATTTTAGACAATGCAAGATGTATGGCCAATGCTGCACAATTCATTTGTCCAACACTAAGTCTTGTTACAGCTAAAGTTTCTTTTTTCTCTTTAGGATTGAAGGCTTTGATAGAATAGGAGTTTTTAATGTAACCTCTTGACTCTTTAGATTCTACTCCTATTTTAAGGTTTGTATAATAAGGATGGTCTGTAAGTTTTTTGTAAAAACCTGTTATATTGGAAGATGATTTGTTAATTATGTCAGTTGCTAGTGATGTTTGTACTTTTACAGCAGCACGCATTATTTTGTTGAGGTCTCCTTCCAAAGAACTTAATTCGTTTATCTCACTTTCTAGAGTCTCCTTTTTTTCTTCTTCTGGTGAATATATCTGTTTTATCTCTTCCAAATCTTTTTTCGTTGTCAATACATCCTGTAAGGCTTTTAATTGGTCAATTTTTCTTTCGGCTTTTCGAAATTGTGCTTCCCTTTTTTTATGTCTTCTCTCAAGCTTTTTGATCTTCCTATTTAATTCTAAAATTCTCTTTGAAAGTTGTTTAAGCACATCAGCTCTTGGCTTTTCTTCTAATCTTTCAGCGACCTTTTCAACTAGGGAATCACGTTCTTTTAAAGCTCCCTTTAAATTCTCACTCGCTTCCCCCCATTCAGATAATTTTCTTTCTAACAAATCTTTCATAGATTTTGCTTTTTTCACTTCCGTATCTATTTTCAACATTTCTCTCCTTTGAGTTTCTTTCACATGTTTTTTGAGTTTTGAGATTAACTTATCTCGTTTAATATCAGCGCCACAAACAGGACACATATCACTTATAGTCATCTCTAAATATTCGATTGCATCTTGTAACAATCGTGCATTAATACTTATTTCCTTGCGTTTGACATCCAAATCTTTTACTTTCTTTTCAGCCTTTTTGATGTTGACTTTAATCTTAGTTTCATTCCCATATTTTCGTTCAATGCCTTTAAGTGTAATTTTCCACTTAGACGTATCTGTAGCATTTCTTTTACATTGGCCGTGTAAATCAGAAAGGTCGCTCTTTTGGTCTATTAGCTGGTCCATCTCTGAAATTTCTGGTATCATTTTCTTACATTCGCTTAAAGTCGACTTTGATTTTGTTAAAAGCGGTTTAATCTCAGAAAGTTCTTTAGGCGAAGTAACTTCTGGAAGAGAGATTTTATGTTGTTTTGCAAGTTTTGTTATATCAGAAATTAATGATTTAGAAAGTTGGGTTGCAAAATTAAAATTCAGCTCATTTCTCGAGAGTCCTTCTTCTTTAGCATCTTTCTCTCGTTTTTTTAATGTCAGCTCGCAATTTTCAATAGCGCCCTTTATTTTCTCCTCAATTTTTTCCTTCTCATTTCTTAGGGAATTTATCTGTTCTTTTATTTTTCGTATAGGTATGTTATCTATAATGTTTCTGATTTTATCTAATCCAAAAAGACGATCCATCGCCTCATCTCTAACCACAGTTTCTTCGGTCAAAAGTCCTCTTACAGATTCTTGATGTAAAAAAACTGTTCTATGAAAATCATCAAGTGTTGTACCCAATAATTTGTTACACTTTTCTTGAGCTTCATTCTCTGTAAATTCCCCTTCAAGAGATTTCAAAACAAATTTTGTTCTTCTCGTGCCCTTTTCTTTTTCTCTTATAAGCTCATATACATCCTCGTCTTTCTTTAGAATAAGTTTGACTCTAGCAATACCCTTCGGATTAATATCATTAATAAGTTCGTCTTTTGTCCGTGTTTCCAAACATTGCACTGATACAAAGTCACCAAATAAACACCATTCTATAGCGCCAAGTGTGCTACTTTTCCCTAACCCATTATTGCCGAACAAAAATACAATTGGTTTGTTAAATTGGAAGGATTTTTTCTCATTGAAACCTCTAAATCCTTCAATTTCTAGTGTTTCAAGTGTAAACTTTTGAACCATAACAACACCTAATGTCTCCTTTTTTTCTTCCTCATTTTTTTGGATAATTTCTCTACCTTTGTTTCTTTAATTTCTTTGATTCCCTTTTTGAATTTCGCTCTAATTTCTTTGATTTTTTCGGAAATTTTCTTTTCAATCAAGGATGGTCCTAATTCATCGTACCAATTAAATATATCATCACAAAGTTGAAGGCACTTTTTGTTAGCACCTTCCTCTTTCAGCTCATTTTTCACATGTTCTTTAAGGTCCAACATTTTCTCAACCTTTAGCAATTTCTTTTTTTGAGATTAAGCTTTGTATCTCGTCCTTGAGCTCAGGTCGCTCAGAGAGTGCTTCCCATATCATGCGAAGGACTTTCTGTCTTCCGTTGATTCTATCGACTATATCGTTGACCTCTTTTTCGCTGAGTATTCTAGCCTCCTTATCCTTTGGGGTCTCTGCTATTTGTATCGGAGGGCCTACGTCGCGACTGATCTGAATGGCTTGGAGTACTACGTAAACTGCGAGTTCTTTTCCCCTCCCTAAGTCTAAATTAGGCTGATAAAAATCCCTGAGAATTGAGAGGCCATATGGTCTTGCGCTTCCAATGCATTCGTATTCACTTGAAGGCTCAGAGTAACCGTCCATAAGAAATCTGTACATATTTTCCGCATCGCAGATCAGCATATCCCCTCCAAATCTATCTTCAAATTTGGAATCCAAATCCTTGTACATTCTTGCATGTCTTACGTAAACTTCGTAAATACGATCCTCTATTGCCAACCTGTCCGTAGGATTGGCCAATGAACCAGTAGCACCAGACAACTTTTCAATAACCTTTTGAATAACTCCAGTGGTTCCGGCAGCTCCCATCAAAAGAGTCCTCCCTAGTTTGAAGATCTTCTTTGCCTCGTGATACTCGCCATCTGTTACTATCCGTCCATCAGAAGCGATGATAAGACCATCATCACACTTGAGGGCCACTATTAGGGTCATATCTTTCTGCCTCTTGGTATATCTTAGTATATCTTACTACTTATCGTTTGTTATACTCTGATCAGAAAAAGACATAAAGGTATGGGCGTGAAAATGAAGAGAAAGGAATGAACTTTCGCATATAACTTCTAGCGTGAAAAGATGTAAATAAATAGTTGATACTTCAAGAAAAACTTGCAACCAACACAGCTAACGTATTTATTCTTTAGTGTCAACAAATTCATTTCGATGACTGATGGAATTATAGCTAATCCAGACGTTTTCCGAGTGATCAGACTGTGGTCCACCGGAATTTAGTTCTACTCTTTCCCTTTGCATAATCCCGAAATATCGCTCTCTGATTCTTATCCTTATCAAACGACTGATCCGTTTCAACCTCAACTATGATGGCCCGTTTACCTTTTGTTGCAACAATATCTGGAGTCTTTCCGTGAATCGGTTTCGGCGGTTTGTCATCAGGTAGATCCGCTCTTACATCCCAACCTTTACCACGGTAGCCTGCTGCAATACGCTTTACTTTCTTATCATGTTCACTTAATTTAACCATATTTCTTTATACTCCATGAAATGAATCGTTGCCCGCATATATAAGTAAAAGAGGTAAGTGAAAATAATCGAAGCCCGTCGCTTCGGAAGGTTTACAAGTCATTTTAAAGCTGAAGAGGTTATTGTTCCCGTACAGAATATGCATAAGGTGTAAGGTGGACCAAATCAATCTGGGTTGTATAACCACAAAATTGTTAGAAAGCAGACAGGAATTACTTCAAGCGATTTCTATGAAATTTACAGAAAGGAAGCCAGAGGGCAAGGTCTAAATCCACAGTCGACGAGAACATTCAGCAATTATGTTAATAAATTAATTGAGTTAGGCTATCTGAAAGTTGATAGAGCTAAAACTAGAGGTAATATGAGATCGTTTACCATCCTCTAGGTACTTAGGCATCATAGCACCATCGTATTCGGCAACATCTCAAAGATGTAGTAAAGCCTGTTTTCAAAAAGTTTAATAAGTTTAAGCCAAAATTTTTCTGGGGGATAATGCCAGTTGAGTTTAGAAGATGAACGTCGTGCGCTAATTAAAATCTCCCAATTTGTTCTAAATAGGGAAACAGATGAAGTTAAGGATAATGTTTGCAAAAGTCTCATTGAGATGGCTTTGTTCATAGGTTATCCTCAATTTATGACATTGACCGATATCATTGAAACCTTGAGCAGAGAATACCGCATTCCCAGATTCTCTGATACGATATTGAAGACCCACTTACAAGAGTTGACGGAAGCTAATAAAATCGTTCAGAGAAACAATGAATTCAGTTTACCAGATGCGAGGCATACGAAAATCTCAAAAGATATTGAATACAAGAATAAAATGAGTACGAATGTACTGAATAAATTAATTGAATTTGCTAGGGAAAAGAATCCTTCCTTGGAAGATGATAGTAAAGCTCTTGTTGATAACTTCCAGTCGTTCCTGGCGTCGTTCTTCACATTTAATGCTACCATTGCAGCACATCTCTTGCTACGCGAGAAAAGACGAGTTCAAATGCCTGTAGAAGATGTTAAAACAATCCTAGACAAAACGTTACAATACCTAAGAGAGGATCTTGGAGAAATCCAAAAATATGCAATCACCAAGTTGCTAGAATCTGATGAACCAGATGTTTATCACTACATCTTCAGGACAATAGAAAACTATGTCTACTTTCAAATATTGAATCTGGATCCCGAGTGCAGGTTAATAGAACGGAAAGCCCTTTCAAATTTGAAACTTTTTCTCGACACGAATGTGGTCTTAGATTTGTTATTGCCTTCAGAACCAAGGCACAATTTTGCAAAAGAATTGGTCAAACTAGCGAACAGACTGAAAGTAAGGATGGTTGTCACTTCACGTACTAAGAAGGAATTCATAGAACATATACAATCAGAAAAAGATACCTATGGGCGGTGGATTAAACGCGTTCCCAAGAAAGGTTTACGAAAGATGTCAACATTTGAGCGAGGACTTATTCAATCTTATTTCGGTGAAGAGACGAGAACTCCATCTCTTACTTTTGATGGATATTGTTACACGCTTGAGAAGGGATTTGAAAAAATGTTGAAAGACAGATTTTCAATCGAATCAGACGAAACCGATTATGACGAAATATACAATCATGAGGACTTCAAAAGATTCTATACCTCTGTTGACAGATGTGCTCAGAAGTTGAATATCTTGAAAGATGAACATGTTCTCATTCATGATGCATTTCATCTGTTATTGGTCAGAGAACTAAGACGACGAGAAAGTGATACTACCTTGTTTGGACCTAAGTACTTTTTTGTTACGCACGACAATTCTCTCTACTGTGTTTCTCAATCTCATGATGAAATCCCTGCTCTAAGCGTCAGAGGTGACATTTGGTTAAATGCTATGACCGCCATCTTGCCAATCGACATCTTTGAGCAAGAGGCAGAGACGCTTGAGAAAGCATTTGGAGATTTCTGCTCTGCATCATTAACAATCCGATATCCCAAGTTGGACTTGAATAAGCTGTACATTATCAGTGGTCCTTGGATGGATTTTGACTGGTTATCTACAGAAGACATAGTGGATGTCGCCTCTAGCAAGTTCGTAAAAGACTATTTTGAGGATTACGAAAGAACCGCGAGCGAAGCGGGAAGTCCCGGGCCTTCGACTGAAGCGGTAAGCCAAGCATTGAACCAAGTCGTTTTTAAAAAAATACGGAAATTGCAGGATGAGTTGGCGGGTTTGAGACAAAATGCGCATAGAACGACTGAAGAAAGAGACAGATTGAATATTCAAATAGCAGATTTGACGAATCGATTGAGTGAGATAAAACAAGATAGAGAGAAAGTAATTAAAGAGAGAGGAACTCAGGAGATCCAATTGAATAGATTTCGGTCAAGGTTGGGGATTTACAGAGTTTTTATATTCATTTTTGTAGTTGTGCTACTAGGGATATTGGATCTGTATATTTACAATTTATTCAAAATTTCCGTCGCGGAACTACTAGGGCTGATTGGAATAGAACTAGCACTGGTTCTGGGTGTACCTCGTATTTGGGCTATTATCAGATGGATAAGATCAGAGTCTGCATGAGAAGTGAATGTGTACGCACCATCAAAGCACTAAATGGCGAATCCATGAAGATTTGAACCCGCTTCAATTTCGGAACCACTTCTAGCCACAAAAATGCGTCGGACCCCCGCGGGCCCGCCACATTAAAGAGCATCGGAATTGTTCACTCAATTATAGAAAGAGGGTTAGCCTCAAAACGCATGGGTTACAAGGCTTTTTCGTTAAAGTTTAGGGCCCTGATTCTCTAGAAGCCACTTCTTAACTTTCTCTCTTAATTCTGGAAATTCGGTAAGCATACTTTTTATGATTTTAAATCTTAATTCGTCAGACATGTACAGGATCCGGAGCTCCTTTTCTTAGCTCTTTTACTCTTATCGAAGTTCTATCTTTCCATATAAGTTTTTCAGTATTGTCTGATTTATGAGGAGGGTTGCTCTGCCAAGAGTTGGCTGTAGCTTCTCGTTGAACTCTTCTACTTTGTCGGGGATTTGGTCTATGGTAAGCTTAAAGGTTACTTCTAGGTAATGGAAGATAGTCTTGGTTGCTTCTTCACCTAGGATGTTATTGAATTCTTCGGTAGCAGCATCCATGTATAACTTTTTGTTGTCTATGAGGTTCGCAGTTTTGGCGGTTACGGTGTTTTTGTGTCCTTGAAGAAGTTGTGGTAATGCTTGACTGTTTGATATTATTTGGTTTATGTGATATGCACAGATTGCCTCCATTGGAAGCTTGAATATTCTTCCCAAAGAGTTTTCGTACTTCAGCCATGGTGTTAGATTTTTTGAAAGATAATCGAATGTGTCAGCAACATCAGCTGAAACATATAACCCTTCAAAGCCTCTATCTACACTTTCATCTATTAGACTTCTATATTGCTTCACAACTCTATCGGCGTGAAACTCTCCATCTGGCGTATACCATTGCCCGCTTGTTACAATTTTCAGTTTCATAGGATTGTCAAGCTTTAAACCGAATGCCCTCATTTCAACTTGAATCTGCTCAATGTTTTCTCCGCTCGCAATATATAAAGCCGAGCAACCCCTATCCAACCCAGCCTTTAAATTAGAAAACAGCACCCTGCGCTTCTCATTGGAAGAAGCATAAAAATAGACGTTATGATCACCTAACAAGAATGCATTTTGAGATATATTCAAATTATATCACCTGCCAGGTAGGTGAAATAATCTTCACTAAAATGTTAAGTCGTTAGACAATAATAAACGTTATGATCTCACTTGCTGACAACTCTTTATGGGGGAATAGAACATCCTATCAGAAGACGCATCATAGAATATCTTCAAGAGAGGAATGAACTTTCGTTTGGTGAACTGGTGAAATACACTGACATCCGAAGGAATCATGGCAAACTTGGTTATCATTTGAGAAAAATGATGTCGATGGGGTTAGTTGAATATAAGTCTTCAATAGAGAAATATCGTTTAACCGAAAGAGGACATTTGGCAGGTGAGTTGATTTGGGATACCCATTTTCTAATCGCGAGACAACCAAACCTTAATGAACCAACCAGATATGTTAGACATCTAGGGCTCAGAGACCATGCTGTTCTTTTCTACGATACGGAGGACATTAAACGTGAATTATCCTACCCATTCCTATTAGCAGGCTTAATAAAAGGAAGAGCAACTGTCTACCTTGTGCCAGAGCATAAACTGGATTCAGAGACTCGAGAAATTCAGAAATATGGGATAAATATTGAAACCCTTCACAACAAAGCATTTACAATTATGTCCGCTGAAGAATGGTATCTAGAAAAAGGTAAAGCTAAAGCTGAAACAATTATAGCCAATTGGCTTAAGCTTCTTGAAGAAAAACGGAAAACTGGATTTACAGCACTACATGCAGCTGGCGAAATGGAGGCTTTCTTTAACCATGCAAACACCGAGGAGTTATTAAGATACGAAGCAATGCTTGGCCCAAAAATTAACCCAAATCTATGTGTTCTATGCCTCTACTACACAGAGAGACTTGATGAAAATCAGTTCGTTCACCTGAATAAAAGCCACGGGCACTCAGTCTTCAAAGGCATAGCCGTGAAAACGAAATAGGGCTCATTGTAACTTTCATGATAAACAACCTTCATCCCACCTCATCTTTGTGCATACGGCTTGAACTCTCAGTCGTCCAGTTCACTGCGGATTAAGATTAACAAAGACCCCCTCATAAGCTCATAGGGCATTATTCGAGAAAATTATCACAACTATATTTCCTTTAAGGTGTAACAACAGCTACCTTCAGCTGCTTCACGCCTCTTTTACTCATCATCTCCTGAGCTAGACTTTGAATGGCCTTTGCGTACCCCCTTACTGTAATGACCTCAAGGCAATGTCTCTCATCTATGTGTGTATGAACCGCTGACACGACAACCCTATTGTAGGAGTGCTGGATGTCGGTTAACGTTTCCTCTAAGCCTTTAACCTCATGATCGTAGATCATTACCAATGCCCCTGTGAGTGTTCCCTTCTGCTCGTGAACCCACTTATGCTCTGTTAGGAAGCCCCTGATGGCGGCTTGAACAGCCTTGGATCTATCATAACCTATCTGCTTAATGGTGGTATCGAACTCCGCTAGTAGGTCTGGGGGAATTGAGAAACTCGCCCTAGCCACGCCTCTAACCATAACCACACCCTTAACGTTATTTTGTAGTGTTTGGATATAAAAGTGGGTTAAGGAAGCAGGTTTCTAAAGCTTTATTTCTCGGATGTCTTTTGAGGCTGCAGCAAAGTATTCTGCTCCAAAGTGGTTTATGATCGGCGCAATGCTGGTGTCTACAATTTCCCTTGTGAAGACATCTTCGTTGACATACGCATCCAAAACGTCGCTGATGAAAAGTGTATGGTCACCTGTGGTTATTGAGTTAGTAACCCTACATTCTAGGTGAGCTATACACTCTTCAATTATTGGGGGCATAACCTTCTTTGAAGGCTTAGGAGTTAGCCCTGTTTCCTTGAATTTATCAAGCTCCCTGCCAGATGTTTTGCCGCAGAACAGAGTTTGCTTAACAAGGTTAATCGTCGGGATGTTCACCACGAACTCTTTGTTTTCGATGATTAGTCCATGCGAGTATCTTTTCGGGGATATTGATATTGCAACCATTGGAGGATCAATTGATAGAGGCATACTCCAAGCGAGGGTTACAATGTTCGGTTTTCCACTCTTCTGGTCGATGCATGTAACCAACACTACATGTCTAGGATGCATAAGCCTTACAACATGGTTTGTTTTCACACCAACCTTCATACAGTGTTTCAACTCCTACACTTAATAGAGTCTGTACGCTGATAAATTTTAATCAGAAGAATTTTATTATTCTAAAAACAGCTCCAGCTTGTTTCCACCTGAGACCTAGAAGATCCTCTTATAGTTCATTACATAAATTTCGTCTCCACGATTTATAAGTGGTTTGGAAAATTTCAGCGAAAACCTAGATGTATTCGACGAGTCCTGTTCTACTCGTTGTGGTTAGGCCAGCTGCATTTTTCGCAAGATTATCGCTAAACTCTTTAGATTTAAGCACCTCAACAAATCTCTTAATCGCTTCCTTCTCTATTCTCCCTCTTGGAATTACGAAGTCGTATTTTTCCTTAGCAATTGGAATGAACTCTAATCCATAAATTTTAGCCGCAGCTTTAAGCCCTACTCCAACATCAGCCCTGCCATGCGAGATTGCTGCTGCAACAGCGGAATGAGACTTCGCCTCAATCATGTATCCGCTGATCTTCGGTGGTATCTCTTCAAAACCAACTTCAAGTTTCTCCGCAACTCTCTTAAGATGCATATCCACGAGAATCCTTGTTCCTGAACCTCTATTTCGGTTGATGAAAACAACATCTTTACGCAGAAGGTCTTTAAACTCACCTATAGACTTGGGGTTTCCCTTCGCCACAATGAAGCCCTGCTCCCTGTCGTAGCCATGAACAAGCACCGCCTTACCTGAAAGCCCATAGCGCTTCAGAGAAGGCTTATTGTACTCACCTGTAGACTCATCGAGAATGTGAATGCCCGCTACATCCGCCTCGCCTCTGCCAACCGCATGCAGCCCCCCGGTTGAACCAACATTCACAATCTTGCATGAAAACTCAGGGAACCTCACCCTGACATCCCGCAGGAGGAGATCCACCCCTATGCAGTGGCTTCCTATGAAAACAAGGTCAGCAACCCTGAAATCTTTGCTGAAAAGCTTGACTTGAACCAACTCACCTTCATCTAGAAACTCTCTGCCACTAGGAATCTCAACAAAACCGTCAGCCATAGCTAGGCTGGTTATAGCCCCTGAACCGCCTGAAGTTGGATAAACAAAATATCCTTCAGGCTCACCCCTAACAACGTGCACAGGAAGAAGCTCACTTCTACCTTTGGCTGAGAAAATTCTGGAGGCAACCTCAGCGCCTAAGCTGGAAGCCTTTTCAGCTTCAGGCAATCCAGCTATCCCACGAATTATCGGCTGTACGAGTAGGCTGAATATGATTAGGGCAGATGTTGGGTACCCAGGTAAACCGAATACTGGTTTACCGTCAACCACCGCCACTATTGTGGGTTTACCTGGCTTAACAGATAATCCATGAACAAGGATACCTGGCTTACCTAGAGTATTTATTACGGTGTGGAGTAGGTCGCCTACCCCAGCTGAAGTGCTTCCAGAGGTTAATACTACATCCGATTTTTCTAGAGCCTGCTCTATCTTTTCCTTCATAGCTTCCTCATTGTCAGGCACTATTCCAAGGAACTTCGAGATGCCTCCGCACTCATGAACAGCGCCGGCTATTGAGTTCGCGTTAACGTCATAGATTCTGCCGTAGCTCAGTTTCTCACCGGGCTCAGCAAGTTCCTTGCCTGTTGAAATTATGGCTACAACTGGCTTTAAGTAAACTTTCACAGCTCTTAGGCCTAGGGCCGCTATTACGCCCATCTCCCTTGATGTTATCCTCTGCCCCTGCAACAGAACACGTTCTCCAGCGGCTATGTCAGTTCCAGCAGGCATAACATTCTCTCCGGGAACAACACTTCTCCACACTTTAACCTCTCCATCTGTTTGCTGTGTGTACTCAACCATAACTACGGCGTCAGCTCCCTCAGGCATAGGTGCCCCTGTTGCTATCTCAACAGCTTCGCCAAAAGCAGCTTTCACAGTAGGTCTATCCCCGGCTTCAACATGAGCAGTAACCCTGAGCCTAACAGGCTTATCCTCCTCAGCCCCAAACGTATCGTTCGCCCTTAAAGCATACCCATCCATAGTTGCTCTATCGAAACCAGGCACATCTATAGTGGAGAAAACATCTTCCGCTAGAACTCTGCCATGAGCTTCATGAAGTGGGACCTCCTCAAACCCTCTTGGTCGCGGCTTGTAGTGTTCTAGAAGCCTACTCCCAGCTTCCTCAAGAGTAAGGAGTTCTTTGAAGATTTTCCTTCCGCTCAATCTTCTTCGTCCTCAACTGAACGTAGTAGTGTTACTTCAACCTCCTCCCCTGCCTCAACCCCCTCCTTGCCTTCAGGAATGGCTAAAACCCCGTTTGCCTTAACCATCGTTGAGAGGACTCCTGCACCGCTTGTTCTAATCGGTTCAGCTATGTAGCCTTTCTCGACCTTCCGAACGATGACTCGAACGAATGATCTTACACCAACCTCTGATGCAACCCTTCTTGTTATCCTAGCTCTAACCTTTGGCTGTGGTTCAACAGCGCCCTTCAAAAGCCTTGAGATGTAGGGTTTAACGAAGACGTTAAAGCCAACCATTGCGGCGACAGGGTAGCCTGAAAGCGAGAATATGGGTTTACCGTTGACAACAGCTAACCCTGTAGGCATAGCTGGACGCATGGAAACTCCATGCACAACCATGCCTGGTTTGCCTAAGGAGTTTATAGCGTCAGGAACTAGGTCTGCTTCGCCCACAGAGGTTCCGCCTGAAACAATCACAGCGTCGGCAACAGCTAACCCTCCTGCAATTCTGCTTCTAACCTCATCAAGCCTGTCTCTGGCTATTCCAAGATCTACTGGCATGCCCCCAAGCTTCCTGACCATCCCTGAAATTATAAGCCTATTAACATCAACGGTAGCCCTGATCTTTGTTTGGCCACCAAGCTCAATAAGCTCGCTTCCTGTGGATAAAACGCCTACTATGGGTTTCCTGTATACGCTGACTTTGGTCAGTCCAAGGCTTCCTAGGATTCCTAGATCTTGAGGCTTAAGCAGCATCCCAGCACCTAAGACTTTCTCTCCGCGTTTAACGTCTTCACCTGCCTTGGAAACGTTTTTTTGAGGTGTTACGGGCGACTGGATCTCAATCTCCTCGTTTGAGATCTTTTTTGTATACTCCACCATAACAACCGCGTCGGCACCCTTAGGCATATGTGCACCTGTAGCCACGAAAACTGTTTTCCCTCTGCCCACCGCCACTTCCTTGTATTCGCCTATGGAGATTTTGCCAACAACCTTTAACACAGCTGGGTTTGTCTGAGAGCATCCAAAGGTGTCCTCGGCGACAACAGCGTAGCCGTCCACGGCAGACCTATCGTATTGAGGCACATCAACCTCTGCGGAAATATCTACGGCTAAAACTCTGTTTAAGGCATTCTCAAGTTTCACAGTCTCCTTTTCCAGCTCCCTGGCTGGAAGTTTCTCAAAAAATATTTTAGACGCCTCATCGATGTTCACAAGTTCCCTGAAACCCTTCATTTTCACGTTACTCATCAAGAAACCCTGCTGATGGTTATGATATGTTTAACTTACAAATCTACTAATAAATTTGAAATCATTCAAGAAGCAATCAATCATTATAATTGATGCAACGAAGCAGATTTTTTAGAAGGTAGTTTAAATATGCCTTCCGCTAACACTTCGTCAGCCCTTAAGATGTAGATACTTTTGAGGCTTTCAGCTTAGAAACGAAACCCTCTTCATCCTTTGCTACTCTCTTCTTTACTTCTCTCCAAGTAGCTGGACAATTCTTATACTCTACATCTACAATACCGTGAATGATTCTGTCAATCTCTCTTTTGTTTTCACTTTTAACCTCTATTCCAGCTTTCTTGAAGATATGTTGAATATGCCTAAAATAGCAAGTCATAACGATCAATCGACCTTAATATGTAAATAAATTCTAGGTTTATTTAATTTTCAAGTCAGATCTAGGTTTCTATGAGTTAACCTTTTAACAGTCAATGCCTTTTTCTAGAAGCAGATGACAATTCCTTAGGTTGGTTAGGATTCATGCAGCATAAAATTAGGGATTCAAATCTTTCAGGTCAGGGAAGCCTCAAGATTGAGTGGGCTGAGTCTAGGATGCCTGTGCTTATGAGCATTAGAAGAAGGTTTGAGCGCACCAAGCCCCTTAAAGGTTTGAGAGTTGGAGGCTGCCTGCACATAACTAAGGAGACAGCTTCGCTTGTTAAGACCTTTGTTGCAGGTGGCGCTGAAACGGCTTGGTGCGGCTGTAACCCTCTGTCTACGCAGGATGATGTTGCAGCTGCCTTGGTTGAGTTAGGCGTAGGAGTTTTCGGTTGGAGGGGACTTTCCACGGAGGAGTACTATTGGTGCATAGATCAGGTGCTTGACAGTAGGCCTAATGTAACTCTTGACGATGGGGCTGACTTGGTTTCTGTTATTCATGAGAAGCGTTCAAGCCTAATAGGTGACGTTATCGGTGGAACTGAGGAAACTACGACAGGGGTTAATAGGCTTAGGGCTTTAGCTGCTGATGGTAGGCTTCGATACCCGATTGTTGCTGTGAACGATGCTCAGAGCAAGAACCTGTTTGATAATCCTATTGGGACAGGGCAGTCAGCGTTAGACGGAATTATGAGGGCTACGAACGTTCTTTTTGCCGGTAAGGATGTTGTTGTGGTTGGCTATGGTCAGGTTGGGTCAGGGATTGCTGAGAGAGCTAGAGGCTTAGGCGCCAGAGTTACGGTTGTGGAGTCAAGTCCCATTAGGGCGCTTAGAGCAGCCATGTTCGGCTTTAAGGTTTCATCTATGAGTAGTGCTGCTGAAGATGGGGACATATTCATCACGGCTACAGGTAACATGAACGCTATTCGTGGGGAGCATATGCAGAGAATGAAGGATAAGGCTATTCTCGCGAATGCAGGGCACTTCGATGTTGAGATTTCGAAAAAGGATCTTGAAGCTCTGTCAATCGCCAGGAAAAGGGTGAACCCATGCACGGAGGAGTATCGGCTTAAGGATGGGAGAAGCCTGTTCCTTCTTGGTGAAGGTAGGCTTGTGAATCTTGCGTGTGCTGAGGGGCATCCAAGCGAAGTTATGGATCTATCGTTCTCAATCCAAGCCCTCAGTGTTGAGTACATTGCGAAGAATAGAGGTAAGCTTCCTGTTGCTGTGCTTGACGTTCCCAGGGAAATTGATGAAGAGGTTGCTGGGCTTAAGCTTCAGGCAATGGGCTTCGATGTTGAAAACCTAACCGAGGAGCAGAGGAAGTATCTTTCAAGCTGGAAGATGGGAACCTAGCTTCAACTTAAATTCTTAAGTGAGGTTAAGAAATCTTACTAGGATCTGTCGATTCGGGGTCGTCGTCTAGCTTGGTCTAGGTCTTTAAAACCGCCAAGAGGATACCAGAACGCCTTACACCGGCGTGGTGAACCTGGGGCGCTGGCGGTCGCGGGTTCAAATCCCGCCGACCCCACCATTCTCCACACATATATTTTCAGAGACTATGCCATCAGCATACAAGAATACATATCTGGGGAATTGTTTGATAGGTGTCGTGGATTTGTTAATGTACAGGTATTAAGCCTCCACATTAATATTTACCCAGCTCTTCCCTTCTCCAAGAAGGCTTTGATTTCTTTTTGAGCTTCCTCATTTGTAATGTTTAGTGTTATGACTTCAGTAGCGTAAAGTAGGGCTTGAAAATCCTCCATGTTTAACTGTTGATAGAACATTTTTTTGGCTGTTTCAAGTGCAGGTAGACTATATCCAGCGATTTTTTGAGCAAGCTCCCTCACAGTTTCCTCCAACCTTTCCATGGGCACAACCTTGTTAACCAAACCCCATTCTAAGGCTTGCTTAGCGTTAACGTAGTCTCCTGTAAACCCCATCTCAAAGGCTCTTTTTCTTCCAATCGCCCTGCTCACAAAAACCATTGGAGTGCTGCAGAAACAAGCCATCTTTATTCCTGGAACAGCGAAAACCGTGTTTTCCTCAGCAACAGCCAAATCGCATGCAGCAACAAGCTGACAGCCTGCAGCTGTCGCAATCCCATGAACCTGAGCAATCACAGGTTGAGGTAGATCTCTTAAGCTTCTCATCATCCTGTAGCATGCTAAAAACAGTTTTTCCACATCAACAGGCTTTTGGTTGTAGATTTGGTTAAAATCATGTCCTGCTGAGAAGGCTTTCCCCGCCCCCTTAACAACCAAACAATGAATCTTACGTTCCTCAGCAACTTTTTGGAAGAGGCTGTTAAGCTCATTCAACATTTCAAATGAAAGCGCATTTCTTTTTTCAGGCCTGTTTAAGGTTACATATCCAATTTTCTCCTTTTCCCTGTAGATTAGGTTTTCAAATTTCATTTGCAAGTTCCCTCCAATAAACTATTTTCAGGTTTAAACCCTTAAAACTATCCTTAAAGTAATAAAAACTACAACGAAAATAATGGTACGAGAGAAAAGTCTTTCACAAATCTAACAATTCGTAAATTTATTCTAAGCATAAGGGCGACATAAAATTACGATGAATAGTGACTAGATAATATTCCTTAAATGGCGCATTCGTATTCCAAAGCCATCTCTTAAACTCATATATACACCTATCAAACAAAAATGTCTGATGTGCCCGTTTTCTCATGTAGGATGAAGTCTCTAGAAGGCATCTTTGTGCATAGAGCAGGGAACGAGTTTGCTAAAGCTGTGCTTATAGTTCGTATGAATCTTAGAATTACCAGGGCATAAGTTACTATTGACGCTAATAACAGCCTGTTGAGAAAGTCATTCGTTCTTAACAACCAGTCGCTTGGAATATCTCTCCAAGAAAAGATTGCACCCTGAGAGAACAAGAAGCTAGCTAGCAGAGATATACAGAATAGCGTTGAAGCAAGGAAAGTTACTGCTACAATTCTCTTGACCCCTGACCAGTTCAACCATTCATGGCAGTATTCTCCACTAGCAAATAACAAAAGCACACCTCCAACAAATATTAGGAATCCTGAATTAAGCCAATAAGCTGCATTCAAGATGGAATGATGCAAGCTCTGAAACACTGACCATGAAAGAAGAACTCCAGTAGAGCATAGAAAGACATAGGTATCAAGCATATGACCGTTAAGAGCTGGACCGTAGGTTCTCCTCCACGGCATCCATACCAACGGTTCTTGCTGCACTTCTGCCTGTGACCAATAGTCTCTGGAAACCATACGCGTGAATGGAAAAAGCCACTCCACCCCTCGATCCTTAACCGTTGTCATACTATCAAGCATAAGATGCGAAAACAGTCCCAGCGCAAGATACGGACTCACAAGATATGTCACCGCGAGAACCACGATGTTATGTAGAAACGCCCTATGATATTCTTCCTCGGCCACCTTCTTCTTAGGAATAAACCAATAAGGTCTGTCCAGATCAGGAATAACTGAGCCAAGCCCAGCCAATACAATCGCTTCCGGTTTACCAACGAATAGCGCTGCTACAGCCGCTCCGAACAAGAAATGTGTATTAAGGTTCAACTAGCATCAAGCTTTTACTAGCGACCGTTCAGAATTTAAAGATATTAGCCCAGTGGAGTTAAGCGAAGCCGTATTGGATACTGTGAAAGGGTAGCCTCTGGTTGCAGATGTGAACTTCGTAATGGAAGAGAAAAAGTAATAGCATAGTACAAGACACAGTCTCGAAGCGGAGAGACGAGAGCTATGGCGAAGAAATATGAGAAGTATATAATTAAGAAGCCTAAGACTGTAGAAACTCTTCGTTACCATAAAGCTAAAACAGGAGGATACCAAATCTACCTCGATCAGAGTATTCTGCCTGAATCGGACATGTATGTGGTTATAGATTATCTTAAGGAGATCATGCACCTTGAGCGCCACACCCATGATGTAAGCCAAATTTACATCTTCCTCGGGGCTCACGCAGAGATAATGCTTGGAGACGAAAAACATGATGTAACTTCCTCTCAAGATTCCCCTACGGTAGTGTTTATTCCAGCAGGCCTCGAACACAGTCTGAAGTTCACAAAACGTGGACTCTTTATAGGATTACTGAGAAAAGCGGCCTATGGATAAAGCGAGAAGAAGCAAAGCGCCTTACAAGAAAATGATTACGTGCATATCCTTATCCATCTCTTCCATATAGTTCCCTGGCGACGCGCCACTTTATTCATTCAACAAGTAAAGCTTCAATAGACAGGGAATCTCTATGTTTGCTATGAGAGTGAACTAGATGCGCAAGAGGTTCAGAAGTGGACGTAGTAGCGTTGAGATGAAAACACTTGAATGCCCGCGGTGCCACGCTTACATCAGACTTGATGAATACAGAAAGCATCTAGTTGATTGCAAAGGCTCAAAGGTGAATTCTCCACAAGAATCGCCGTAAACCTTCTATTCCGCATGGTTGATTTTACTTCTAGCAGTAACAGCCACTGAACTTTGTTTATACCGCATCTGTTCAGTCGCATCAATATCGTAACTAGCTTCAAAACGAGCAAAGATTTTAGCGGCTCAGCCAAAAAGACATTAATTCTAGCTAATTTTATGCTTTGAATATGGTGCGCACCAAGGTATACTGCATACCAACGTTTCGAGACTCAGAGGCGCACGCAATTTAACTATGTTTATATTAGAGTTCTCGGCTATGCTGCGCTTCAGGAGTTAGCTTTAGGGGAATAGGCGGGGTTAAATAGCTTTTTTTAGTGTTTGCTTTCGCTGAATCTCCAAGTTTAACTCGGAATTGAGCGAGGTGAAAAGAATGGGTGAAGAACGACGCGGCTTCGGGCAGCGGCAGATGTATGACGCTGTTTGCGCCGATTGCGGTAAAGAGACACAGGTTCCTTTCAAACCCACTGAGGGTAGACCTGTATACTGTCGAGATTGTTTCCAGAAACATAGGCGGTATTAAGTTTACCTAAACTATTCTTAGGTAAATTCTCTCCCTCCTTTTTGTATTAAATGTACTGCCCCCCGCTCGCATATCATAAGTTCAAATTGTTGTTGATTCCATTTATAATTTCCAGTTAAGCCACAACTCCACTGGTCACGTCGCTCTGATCGCCAAAGGCAACTACCAAGGTTCATTCTCACGCATGCGAAATCTTGCATCTTGTGTTTGCCGCTTTTCTCTCGAGATCGCGCTTCTGGTTATGAGCAAGTGCTTTTATTTGCTGCTCTCTCCTCATCGCGGCGCGACGTGTCTTGAACTTTTCCACGTGAATAACCCTCTTCGGTCTACGCATTCTGGTATACCTTGCTCCATACCCTTTCTTGTGCTGCCAAAGCCTAGAAGGCACATTGTTCGTGTATCCAGTATAGTAACTTCCGTCATCACAGAGAAGCAAATAGACATAGTAAGACGTTGATCTCATCTCCCTATCACACGTTTCGTCTGTTTTTACCTAATTTCTAGTGTTAATTGTTCTGCTCCGACTTCCATTTTCCACTGGTGAATAAACCTCTCTCTGAGCACGGTGGTATATAGGCTTCAGCAACATCATCTTGTCAAGAACAAAGTTTTCGATCAGAGCATACCATAGAAAGAAGGAGGAGCGGTAAGGGGATACTTCCCCTAACGACATGACTGATTTGTGTGATTGGAATGGATTGTTTCTGAAGGTCGAACTGTCGGGACCCAGTTTCAGATTTTCTACCTGGAAAGAGTTCACTTTGTAACTCTCGGATGAATCACGTGGGCTTTCATCTGTGACGACGATTTCTCCTATCTCGAGCGTCACTCCTCTGCCAATCCCTCTTTCTCTGGGTCTCAATTCTTGTCCTACCTGACTTGAAGGAACTTAACTCCTTGCGGTATTCCTGAATTTGTGCGTAGAAGCTTGAATAATCGTTGTCACCGGATAGGGAGGAGATCAACTCGTTCAGTTTCAATCTGACTGCCTCAGACTCGTTCTCGTCCCAAGCTCGAGAATAAACATCATACGCTATATGAAATTTGAAATCCTGCGGCCTATCGATCTCCAATTTGGACGCAGACTTCTTCTCTGTATTTTCCGCCATGAGTGCTAAACTCTCTTCAAAGATAATGACATGGAATCCTTGTATTTAAGTAGTTCCCGCTGCCGCCCACTCAAATGTAATCCGAGCATGATCTGATAATTCTCAGCCGAGGCCTAGATACCTTGGTGCGCACACACAAAAAATAACTATAGGGGAAGAATCCCCTGACCCCTCTTTTATCTTCAGATTGCTCACTACACTCGCACTAATGCTTTCTTAAATCTAATTGGATTATACAAGCAATCGCATATATAGTGAACTAACAATACCGCAAAAATGAGAACCTTATATGTTGGTAAGAATAGGATGCTGATGACAGTAAGAAAACTCAACCAGACTAGATGTATAATTAAGAATCGGCAAATCGATCCAAGTGTACACGTGCGCGGAATACAAAAATACTTATACAAATGTACAAATTTAAACTGCCTAACTAAACCTGAAACTTCTTCCTTTGCTCGTTTATCAAAGAATATGAGCATATAAGGAATATGATCCAAGTCGGCAATTATATCTCCAAACAGTATTCCCCAAATCATCCAAACCAGCGTATCGTAGAAACCTAGGATGTAAATCCTAGTAAGAATAAAGGAAATGAGCAGGGATATCAGACAATGTGCTATAGGCATCAACCTTATCTTCCTTCCTACACATTAATCATCCAATGCAAATTCATTAAGTTAATAGTGTTTCTTAAAGTGGTTTCAGGTTTTTAGGTTTTGGGATTATTATTTGAATTATTGTGTGTATAGCTTGGTGCGGGCATCGTAATTTGAGCTAGTTATTTATTGTTATTTTGTGTGTGCTCGAAGTGTTATCGTCGCTAGAATTGGTTCTGAGATTATGGGTTTTGCTGTATTTATGCCGTTGTAATTTTTTCATTATCTTCAGTGAAAAGATACTTCAAGAAACAGGCGTTTCATTTCTCTGAAACGCTAGTTTCATAGTGTTCCTTATTTGTTGCTATTAATAAACAAAATGGCGCGTGCAAAAGGAGTCTAAGGTTTGCCGAAGAAAACTGACTGCAAGAACTGTAGATACTTCGAAAGACATAGTTGGGCAAGCTGTAGCCTTCCTAAAAAGCCGCTGAAGAAAAACGGAAGCTGCCCATATTTTGTCTCTTTGAGGAGAGGCACCTGAGCCCTCGCGTGAGTAATTGAGTTAATCACTTCTTTTTTATCTTTCTGTTTACAGCCTCTAGGAGCTCAAGGTCCTCTCTAAGCTTAAGAGGGAACATCTTTATGCGATACAAAAAGAACTCGCATACCTACAGTTTTATCACCATCTTTTAGATAGGCAAGCTATAAGAGGAAGAGTTGCCTTATGGTGTGGGCGATGAGGATAGTGTGGGAGCGGGGGGCCGAAGGTAAAAGAGGTAGACCTAGAGGACTATGGCGTTCCTATGCAGACAGAACCAATTTTATGTATCTGGTTAGGATTGCTCAGAAACATGGAGTTAACTCAAAAAAACTTTTCGAATGTATTTATGACGCCTGGAAACATGAAAAATCGCCCTGTGAAAAAATTATGGTTAGGTGCCGCGAAAAGATAGATGGCCACGCCATTTTTTGTATCACAAAAGACCAAGACATAGTTGCACAGCTAAAGCTAACTGATGGAATGTTGGGGTTCATCCCCAATATAGCGCCTTTGAGCTTTCAGTTAGCCGAATCAACTCGAATCAGGAAAACGCCACCTGCGAAAGTAATTGGGCTGCAAATCAGAGATCTTATCGCAGGAGTAAAAAACGTCAGCCTGAGCGCTAGGGTAATGGAAAAACCCGCGGCAAGAACAGTGTTCTCCAGGTATGGCGATATTCTTCTTGTCTCAAACATGGTTGTATCCGATGGGACAGGAACCATCATAATGCCGTTGTGGAATCAGCAGATAGACACAATTTCGATTGGGGACATGATACAAATCGGAAATGGGTGGGTTAAAAAATTTAGGGGAGAACTGCAACTTCGCGTTCATAGTGGTAAAATAAGAGTTATTGAGCACGCCCGTGCGTAAGGGTAAAGAATCAAGGGGTGTAGCGTAGCCGATGGTGAGGAAAGGCAGAACAGCGTACATGATCAGAAAAAGACAAAGGAAAAAGAATGTGTTAAGAAGGAGAACTGGATCCAGTAGAAAACCTAGCTATCAATGATACGAAAGCACGCGATCCTCTAGTTGCGGTGGAAAGATGCTACCACCGATCTATACGTCCTTTACGTTCCATTCTCAATTGAAGGATTCCTGAGTAGTTCACCGCTTGGCAATTGTAGATCTTTACGTGGTTGCCTATCTCAACCGGATTCTCAAGATTTCTCAGGGAGTATCTTACAAATATCCTTCCAGACTCATCATCTACCACAAGCATGTAGCTGTTCATATTAACTATCTTGCCTTCAATGTTCACATGTCTCATTCCGTTCTCGATATCTCCAATTCTCATTATTATGTTCTACCCCACACACACATTACCAATAAAAGAGTGGCGCGACCTTGACGGCTTTAGTTGCTGGCCTATTCAGCCTTTTGGCCGATCGCGAAGCGGTCGCGAACTTGCGTGATCTGGATCTTTACGTGGTTTCCAGCTCTCGTATTTGGCACGAAGACCACGTATCCCTCGATACGCGCCACGCCGTCACCACGCCGACTCAGTTCTTTGATGTCAACGTCATACTGCTTTCCTTCCTCTACTGGCGCATCGTATGCTCGATAACCCATTTGACTTACCTCTCTAGATTTCGGTCAGTTGCAACAAGAAGAAGAACATGCGGGCAATCGTTTTTCGCTAGAAAACGACCCTCGGCTCTCGTTCTCGCGAACTACCTTGCCACCTCTTCGGCGTCATTCTATTTAAGGATAGCGCGCAAAGGATATGAACTCGAAGTATGGAGCCTCGGGCGAGATTTGAACTAAGTTCAGAACCTACCATAGCTTGTTCTTGTCTGTCTTTACTACAGCGGTTATTCCCTATGTTGGAAACAGGTAGGGCATTGTTTGTTTTGGTGATGGTGGCGTTTCTCTCCTTCTTTTACCTGCCCCATGCTTCATAGAAACTTTTCTCCTTGAAACCTTCACAACTTGAGGACGGATACTCACCACCCTATACTCCGAGAAGCCCTCATGATGGAGGAACCGCTTCAGGATTCTTTTCACTTCCTTGGTGCTATTACCATCCACGGTAAGCCTACTGCCCTTAACCTCAACCGAGGCTTGGTGTGATCTGAGCAGACTGGCAACGGATTCGATCTCACCCTTTAACTCCGACATATCCACTGTTATCAAGCCTACCACTTTTTGCATTCTCCTTTTATCTGGGCTCCTAGAACCCTCACCGCGGATATGATTCATATTGGAGAGGAATCATTGATAAGCATTTACGAGCGTGCGCTTCTAACAAGATGAAAGAATTATTTCTAGTGTGTGTATGGATATTATATCCCCCAATTATTCGGAAGTTTTGTGCACTCGCGTCGTAAGGGGTAAAGACTTCAAGAAGGCTTTTGAGCTCTCGAGCGATATTATGAAGTGGAGAGACCCAATTGGGTAAACCAAGACAGATTAGGAAGCCTAAGAAGAAGAAACCTCCATATCATGTTGAGACAAATGAGAAGCCAACATACTTGAAGATATGGTGGAATAGACTAGGAAAAATATGGAAAGCTTTGGGTGCTATCGCTCTTATTGCCGGTTTGATAGCGAGCGGTATAACGATATACAATTCTATCTACCCTCCCGCTCCCCAAAAAATTACCGTGAATATATATAACCCACCACTAGATCAACCTCCGCCAAAACCTAATATTCCGCAATCCTTACCCTCAAAATTACCATTAGATGTTGGTTTTCATACATCGCCGCTGTTCAAGGGGAAAGAAGGGAAACTGCATTTCAATCTCACAACCATATTAAAAAATGCCTATACTTCTCCTATTACTATAGGTTGGCTGTATCTGAGAATCGTTAACGTGACATATATAGATGAAAGCTTTGAAAGATGGAGTGTAAGTAATAATTCTACTTTTAATCAAAATATTGAGCCCAATAAATCTCTATATGTGAGATATGGGATATCAGAATACGGTTTTGAAAAAGAGCCTAAGGTTTTGAATTTTGAAATTCAAATCCGTATTTCAGACCCAGAAGGTGTTAGGGGTAAAATCTCTGGTTCTGTTAAATTAGAAAAAGTATGAACCCATGATTAGAGTAAGGCAACAGCAGTCGGTATAGGTGATATTAGACTTCCTGTGTGTGGATACCTTGGTGCGCGCACACACACACATCAAAAAAATACTATAATTCAAATAATCCTCAAACCCAAACTAGTTTAAACCTAAATCAATTAAACAATATAACCATAACGAGTGTCATATTGCATTCCAAAGAGTTCCTCTAATGATATTCCAAACTTTATTTTATAAAGCTTTTACTTCTCGATTCTAGAGAATCTAACATACTTTCCTTTTCATCATGTGTTTTTCTATACCTAATGCCTCTGAAGAAAATTTTTTTCATCTCATTTTCTGCCTTAGCTTTAGCCTCTTCTAGAGTATTTCCTTTGGCAACAAGTTCAAGTACCCTACCGCCTGTTGTTTCCAAGTTACCATCTTCATCTCCTCTGCTTGGATCGATAGAATTAGGATCCTTAGGGTTCCATTGTCTAAAAGTTGTGCCACTGTAATATATCCTACAATTTGAGTCAACATCTCTCAATCCTTTTATAGGCTGGTTAGTAAGATGATCGTCACTTGGATATCCTTTATACATTTTATCCGGTTTTGCATCAAACCAACCTAAGCCTGTTTCACCTTTTGGTATCCCTGCTCCAATACTTATGTTACCACTCACAGCAACTAATGCATAAGTATAGAGGGGTTCAAATTCTATGTTTACTTCATGCAACCCACGTTCTACGATCGCATTAGCTACTTCATAATAATCGGTTTTTATTCTCGGAAGTATTGCAGACGCTTCGGGATCACCATGCCTTCTGTTGAATTCTTCTATTCTAGGGAAGATTTCTCCATTTTCTACAGAAAGCATCAGCCCAAAATAACCATAACCTAAGTATTCGTATCCTGTTTCTGCTTGGAATTTTGTTAATGTTGGGATCGCTATTTCTTCCATTATCATATCTCTAAACTTTTCTTCATATCGATGCGGGGATGAGGAGATCATCCCACCAGTATTTGGATTAATGCCGTTGAAGAATATTTTTATTCGAGTATCCCCATAATCAAAAGCTCTTTTAGAATCCTGAGCAGTACCCGCAAACTTTATAGTTTTACCATCTGTTAAAACGTAGAACATCATCTCCAACCCATACAATCTCCGTTCAACAACAACTTTATCTCCCGCACGAATTCCCCCTTCCAAATTATCGAACTCTCTTTTCACCATAATCCTGTCTACTGCAAACAATGCTTGTTCCAAATTATCACAAACTATCGAGCCTTTACCCGCACAAATACCATCAGCTTTTACAACTACATTTTCTCCAGAATTTTCTCTGAAAAACTTTTTTATATAATTCTTTGCATCCTCAGGATTGTCAAAATTTTTATATTCAGGTATGGAAATCTTGTGGCGATGCCAAAAATCTTTTGCCCAACATTTGCTCGTTTCAAGAATTCCTGTTGCTGACTTTTGTCCAACTATTCTTGTGATCCCAGCGTCATAGAATTTGTCAACAATTCCCTTTGCCAAATAACCTTCTGGACCCACGTCTGTTAAATCAATTTTTTGTTTTTGTACGAAATCAATCATTCCATCTATTGTATCTATTTTTAATTGCTTTGTTTTTGGAATAAAAATACTTCCAGCATTTCCTGGTGCTACATATATATGATCTACGTGATAGCTCTTTGCATAAGCATCAGCAAGTGCATTTTCTCTTGCTCCTTTGCCAACAATCAAAACGTTAACCATCTCAGTTCACTTGATTTAAATAAGGCGATTAAAGATTTATCTTTTTATATACCTTGGTGCGGGCATCGTAATTTGAACTAGCTAATTTTTTAATTTGTATACGTCAATTGTTGGTGCGGCCGCCGGGATTCGAACCCGGGTTAGAGGCTTGGGGGGCCTACGTTAGCTTAAGTCAGCTATCTCCGTCATAGACCAGGCTGGACTCCGCTGGTTTACCATAAACCAACCACGGCCGCAGCCATAACCCTAACGACCGCACAAACCTATTGGCTGTTGAATCAAACAATTAAGCGTTATGCTTCTGTTTTTTCGCAATTCGGAGGAGGCATGTAGGTTGATGCTGAAGAAACTGCGAAGTGTTCGCTCTAAATGGTGGCGAAATCAAAAGTTTATCTTAGGGATAGGAAATCTAAGACTTATGGAGGTAACTGCATGTCGCTTAGAGTTGGAAGGATAATAGGGATTCCAGTTAGATTACACTACACTTGGTTTCTAGCCATCATATTTATTGCGTGGACTCTTGCAGTGGGCTACATGCCGCTTCAGTACCCTAGATTACCTGCTTATCTATACTGGGTGATAGGTATTGTAAGCGCGTTACTGTTATTCATTTCGGTTCTACTCCATGAACTGTGCCACTCCTACTTCGCCAAGAAATATGGTTTGCCTGTGGACAGCATTATGCTATTCCTATTCGGTGGGGTTGCCCAGATGATTGATGATCCTCAAAATCCAGATGTTGAATTCAAGATGGCTGCTGCAGGACCCGTATGCAGCTTTGCCCTCGCTCTACTTTTCGGCGGCGCATGGTTCATCTCAAACCAAGTAGGTTTAGGGATAGCTGTGACAGCAACCCTTCAGTACGCAGGCCTAACCAACATTCTTCTAGGTGGCTTCAACCTCGCTCCAGCTTTTCCGCTTGACGGAGGCAGGATGCTTCGCGCCAGAATCTGGAAGTCCACAGGCAATATACTGAGGGCGACGAATATAGCTTCCTCTGTGGGGGTAGGCTTCTCATACCTGCTCATGTTCGGGGGCTTCGCCGCAATCATATTAGGTTCATGGATCAGCGGCTTATGGGTCATCTTCATAGGATGGTTTCTGAAGAACGGCGCTGAAAGTAGTCAGAAACACACCCTGATAACAGAAGCCTTAGCCGGCTTGAACATTAGGGATGTTATGAGTGCTGAGGTGCATACCGTTGATGCTGACACTTCAGTTAAAGATATGGTTCAACACTTCCTCAGGTACAAGCACAGCGGGTTCCCTGTTGTAGAGGGCGAAAACAAACTTGGCGTCGTAACCCTACACGATATCAGAAAAGTCCACGATAGAGACTTGGAGACCGTTCGTGCCAGAGACATAATGACCCCATGGGAAAAGATGATAAAGATTGGCCCCAATGAGCCTGTTAGCAACGCCATGATAAAGATGTCGCAGAACAATATTGGGAGGCTTCCAGTGGTTGATGACAGTAGGCTTATTGGAATAGTTACAAGGAGTGACGTAATGCGGATCATAACGCTTGCAACTGAACTAGGCAGAAAAATCAGTAGCTAACATTCAGCCTAAGATGAAAACTCCATTTTACCTCAATAGTATACGTTTACTGTCAACTTTAATCGCAGACAAAGATCAAAATTAATCTCATCATAAAGGGAGCTTTTGTTGGCTATTCTAACGAAATTCGATCCATGGAAAAGCCAGCTGTGCACATGCCCTCCGAAGTATAGTCTATCGCCCTACACAGGATGCAGCCACGCATGTAGATACTGCTACATAACCGCCTACATACCAAGGGCATTTAGCTGTAGACCGAAAACTGATTTTCAGGCAAGGCTTAGAAGAGAAATCAGTTGAGTAAAACCCCCACTTCCAATATGCATAGCAAGCAGCTCAAACCCCTACGTTCCCATGGAAGCTAAGCTGAGGCTTACGAGAGATACATTGATTTTCCTCCTAGAAAAAGGATTAAAAGTTCTGCTTATTACCAAGTCAAGCTTGGTCACCAGAGACATAGACATCATCAGGAAGGGCAACTGCAGCGTCAGCATAACCATAACAACAACAGACAACAAAACCTCAAGCAAACTTGAACCCCTTGCTTCTCTTCCCTCAGCTAGAGTTAAAGCCATTAAGAAATTAGCCTCAGCATCAATCCCATGCTCAGTACGTATAGACCCAATAATCCCAGGAGTCAACGATGTCCCTGAGATGCTTGAGAACCTTATTCTCAAGATCGCTGAGTCCGGCGCAAAACAAGTTATCTGCTCAACCTACAAGGCTAAAGCAGACAGCCTCAAGAGGGTTCTCAGAGACTTCCCAGACCTGTGTTAAGCTGAAGCAACTATACTTGGTAGATGGTGAAGCTAAGGGTAAAGTATCTTCCCGCTACGCTTAGGCTTCATATTCTGAAAGGCTTGAGGGAACAAGCTGAGAAACAGGCTTTAGACTACTCCACCTGCCGCGAGGAGTTCAAGAACCTTGGAAACGCTGAAACCTGTGACGTAACACACCTGATACCAAACAGAAAGGATATTCAGGGTTGTATCATAAATTAACCTGAAGCATCCTTCAAGTTCACTTGAACTCTCTTCTTTTATCAAGCAGTAGGAGGAAGGAGAAAGCTGAGAAAACCATGTAGAGAACAAGCGAAATATTGAATACCAAAACAGCAATCATGGTTTCCCCTACCATGATATTGATTGAGTAATAAAGCGTTGACGCGGCGCTTGCCACTATTATTGGGAAGAGAACTAAGCTAAGCCATAAACCCCAACGTTTCGTAAGCAGTATGCCTACTGCTGAGGCTACGCACAGCGCCGCAAGCACGTAAATATGTGCTAAGCCAAGGTCGTAGACCACAAAAAACAAGTTATAGAAGGCTGCTGCAAAATAGAAGATTGCTGGGAACAACACTCCAAAATGTTTCCTTTCAAGCACCATCTTAACGCCTCTGCAACCTACTACTTTCCTCTTTCCTTCACTTTTCTTAGTATTTAAGCTTGATTAAGTTTTCAAGTTCAGTAGCATCAATAAATATGGTTTCTGGCAGTCTTCCCAGTTTTGTTCGAAGAGGCAGAAATAGGTTGAAATAACGAAATCTTGAGCTTGATGAAAATAGAACGATTGGTTTTTAAAGTGGCGCTAAACCAGTCTAATAGAGGTGTTTCCTCATGGAGGGTGAATTTCAAGGGCGCCCTAAACTTTTAAGGAAATTGGCTGCGGTAAGCCTCATACTCAATGTTCTACTAGGTTTCTTTGTTGTCGCAGTTTACTGGCAAACCGTTTCCCTGAATGAGCAGAACCAAGATCTCTCAAGACAGGTTTTCTCGCTGAAGCAAGACTACGACATGACATTAAGTAAACTAAAGTACTACCAGCAGGAAGCTGAGTACTACTCCAAGCTTCTTAAGGCAGGTACGGCTGCTGGGGAGGCTATTGGACAGGCCTCAATAAACATTGTTGCTGTTAGGGCTGTAAGCCAAGGCTTAGAATCCTCCTATGAAGGTGTAACAATGCAGGCTGAAGCTGAACTCAGCCACGGTGAGGGTAGACTGTTGATCAACACGCAGCCTAGAATAGGCATAGACCTACAGACAAGCATGAGGACAGCTGCCTCCCTCGCGGAAACCCTAACGGCTACGCCGCTGAGGAAAACAGATGTAATCCTAACGATTAAGGCTGAAAGTGAGGTTGATGTTGTCGACGGCCCAAGCGCAGGTGCAGCCATAACAATAGCCATGATAGCCGCCATAAAACAACAGACGCCTAGCAGATCCGTCTTCATAACTGGAACTATTACTTCTGATGGAACCATAGGACCAATCGGCGGAGTTGCAGCCAAAGCTTTAGCTGCAGCGGAGGTTGGGGCCTCAAAGTTTCTTGTTCCTATTGGGCAAAGTAAAGTAGTCGTCTATGTGCCTGAAAAGCGACACCCGTTTCCAGGCGTAACAATAATCACCTATAGGCAGCAGGAGATCAACCTTCAGCAGTACCTTTCGGAAAAAGGCTACAAGGTTGAGGTTTTAGAGGTTAAAACGATAAGTGAAGCCTACCGAATATTCACAGCACAATAGGCTGCCGACCCCTCTATCTCGCCAACAGCCATAAGGAAGGTTTAAAGGGGATTCCGCTTGGTTGATGTTAAAATTAGAGGCCAAGTTTTCGATGAAAAAACCTCTGCGAGCACCGGAACTTTGGAGGTTGGTGAAGCCAAATGTTTTTTGCCAAACAAGTTTGCAACATCAAGTGAGCTTCATGCCTCTAAGACGGTTGGTTTAAAGAAACCGATTGCAAACGGCATTTTTGTTTCAAGTAGGCTTGTTTTCCCCGATTCTTTGAAGAAACTTCTTGGTGATGAGAATTACCTTAAGGGTTTTGCCAGAGGAATCTCTAGGGAAAAGTCTTCTCTGGGCGACGTGCGCGCCATCCTCTTCCTTGTGTTCAGGGGTGAAACAACTGTTGGTAGGGCTGAGGATCTTAAGACTATACTTGACCTACAATACTTCTCTGACTTTGATGTGATCACGGTTCAGCAGACCTATGGTGTGTCAGCGGAGGAATTTGCTTCGCTTTTCAGCTTCGCTGAGAGGTGGCTTGAGAGCTGGGCGATAGATAAGCCTCTTATGCCTGTTCTAGGCGCTTCGCTTCCACGTGAGGAGCTTGAGGCTTGCGTTAAGGCTTTGTTGAAGCGTGGGATCCAATGTCTAGGTGTTGACATGCGCGGAGGCTTCTACTACCATACTCTTAGGCTTGTTGAGGAGATTAAAGGTGTTAATCCATCCCTCTGGGTGCATGTTTTCCAAGTTCCACCTAAGATCCGTTTTGGAAGTATGCTTCCATGCTCGCAGGGCATGGTCTTACCATTCTTTGGTGTGGACAGCTTCTCTAAGTGGGTTGTTCCTCCTCCGCCTGAACCTCTGACCAAAGATAAGATTAACGTTTTCGATAGGGTTGGCTGGGGTGTTTTCAAACGTAGAGAGTTTGCGGAGGCTAGGGGTGAAAGTCTTAGGTGTAGTTGCCCAATATGCGGCGGCAAAAACCTGAAGGGTTTCTTTGATGGAAAAGTTTTCAGTGTTCTAGGCAACAGTAAGGTTCATGAACACTATGCGCAGCAGGGTGAGCTTAAGAAATCAGGTGACCACATTAAGGACAGAACTTCCTGAGGTTCGTTAACTCAAAGGAGTACGCAAAGATTTTTCTGAAGAGACTTCCCAAGTCTTAGATAGGCTTTGTTTCCAGAAGGAGGGTCATCAAGCTTTTAAGGTCAACTTCAGCCTTAGCTCTCCACCCTAAGGAAATTATGTCAGGCTCATCCTCCGCCAAGTATCCGGTTCGAGTAAAAGCATCCATCATGGTTAGGCTACGCCATCTTCCAAACTTATGTGATAGAATCTTTTCCACCTCGCCTCTAGGGGCTTTACCTTGCTTTGAAACAACATAGGATATTGCTATTGTCAGCCCGGCAAGGTTGTCAATTCTCCAGCCGCACATCTTTCCCTCGCTTAACGTTAAATTTTCTTTAAGCGCCACCACGAAACGTGACTCTTCAAACCTACTGGTTTGAAGCTCTGAAGACTCCTCAGGAATCTCCTTAACCTCCAGGTCAACATCTTTCAGAATCTCATTAAGCTGCTTCATAACTTCCTCATGGTCTTTCCCAAGCCTTTTCTTCAGCTCCCAGCCCTTCACTCCAGGAAGCCTCCCCCTCCTGAAGAAGAGTAGGTGTGCAGCATGCCTTAGCTTCTCGCTGTAGAATCGTCTACTCAACTAACCTCCCTCCACCTCTCTGGCGTTATGGAGATTGGAAAGCTTACGACGCCTTCAACCGCCCTAGGCTTAGGGGTTTCATTAGGCTTAAGGTACATCTTCCTGCCTTTTCTTATGAGCGATGCGTAACCGTAGGTTACTAGAAAACTCACTAGGTAGGCTTTTCCAACAGTTTCAGCGTAACTTTTCTGAGAGATGAAGCTCCAGTATTCCACCATCTTTTTCTTCAATGATTTCGCCTTCACCTCCTCCCAAACGCCTTCAAGATGTTTGGAGAACTCTTCCTTCGCAGCGAACCCAGCTCTCAAAATCTCATTTTGGCTTATGGGCGAGGGCGTAATCGCCCCTGCTATGGTTAAGCGTTTTCTCCTCTCCTCATATGGAAGCAGCATACTCCAGTAGCCTAATGCCGCCTTCATCGTTGATGGGGTTAGCTGTTCAAGTTCAACTATTGGATGCCAGCTTCCAACAAATATCTCAGCAAGCCTCCTCGATGACAGTGATTCAACCTTACGTTGAATTAGATCTTGATCCGCGTAAAGTGATCCTGACTGGAATCTAAGCTGGCTGTTTTGAAGTCTAATAACCCTTGAAAGCTTATTGATTGCCTGAGCGTCTAGGCAGAGGTCCTTGAAGATTTCCCAGTTATTGAAGTATTTTCTGAGTATGGTTATGGCTCTTCCAACATCCAGCAGAAACGGGTTGAACTTCCTATCCTCGATAGCTTGGCATGTTTGAAGGACCTCCCTAATTTCCCTTCTGCCCGCCGCTAGGTTCAACCTATCTTTCTCAGCTTGTGGCTTCACCTAGCTTCACCTCGCTTATTGTTGAAGTTCCACTGATGTTCTGGACAACAAGTATGTGCATCCCCTCATCTGGAACTGTTATCTGCCCAGGGGTTATGGCAATGTACTGTCCCCCTTCAGCTTTCTTCGCGCTTGAAACAATTAGGTTTGTAACTGTCTCCCTATTCCTAGGATCCATGTGGACATCAAATTCATCTATTGCTCGGAATGGTGAGGTTATATGTTGCTGTAGAGCCAGAAGGAAAGCCATGAGGGCAACGCTTCTTTCGCCTCCGCTTTGTGTGAATGCGTCTAGCGGTGTTGGCTTAGCACCCTTGAAGCCTACTAGAAGCTCAACGCCAGCCTTCTCAATGTTTTTGATGTTTGTTAGGCGAACCATTCCCTTCGCTGAAACACTGTCCAGTATAGAGTTAAACCTTAAGTTAATGTCCTCTAGGAACTGCTCCATAGTTTCTCTCCACCTATCTAGACGCTTGTTCAGCTCAGCAAGTATTTCCTCCCTGTTTTTAGTCACATCCTCAGCCTTTCTCCTAAGGTCATCAAACATGTTTGAGTAGGATGTGTACATCTTCTCCACATCCTCAGATAGGTGTGCTAGGGGCTTCAACTGCTCCTCTATAAAACCTATTTCGCTCATTATGTCCAGTATCTTTCTCACAGTGGTCATCCTAGATCCGAATTTTTGAGCCTGCACTAAAAGTGGGGTAAGCTCCTCCTCAGCAAGCTTAATCTCAACCTCAAGGTTTCCAAGCTCCTCCTCAAGCAAACTTTTCTTGAAGGCTAAAACTTCAACCTCAACTTTGAACTCAATTAGTTTGGAAAGCGCCTTCTCAACACCTGAGTTTACGTCTTTAATGCTTAACTCTGTTTTGGCAAACCTATCTTCAAGAGCTTTTACTTCCTTCTGATACGTCGCTATAAGATCCACGTTCTCAGATTCTGCGCTTTGCAGTTTAGCCTTATGTTCCTCAAGAAGCTCTTTAGCTTTAACCAGCTCTTTTGGGGAAGCATTGTCTGTGTGGCTTAAACTATTAAGCTCAACAATCCTGTTGGTTAGGTCAGCTACTTCCAATCTATTTTCTTCCAAAATTTTCTCTGTCCAAGATAGGTTAACTTTAGCTGCAGACTCTTCTCTAGCCAGCTTAACCCTGCTTGACTCTAAATCATGAACCTTGCTCCTAAGCTCATCAAATTTGGTTTGATGTTTTTGAAGAAACTCCTCGGCCTGAACAATCTTCTTCTTCGTTGATTCTACGGCTTTTCTTCTAGAATCCATCCTTGAACGAAGCTTCGCCACCGCCGCCTCCCTCTTCTCTATCTTAGCCCACAAGAGTTCTGCCTGAAGTTCCTGAAGGGTCAGCTCCAATTTTTTCTTTTTTTGGTATTTCTCATACTCCCTTTTCCAGTAGTCGTAGGTTTCCTTCGTTGATTCAAGTGTTGCCGCTAGACCCTCTTCCTCGCTCTCAATTCTTCTCAGTCTGCTGTATGCGTCGAGCACATCGGTTCTGTAGGACTGGAAGCCAACAGCCTCCTCAATCATCTCAAGTTTTTCCTGAGGCGAGATTGAGGCGAATCTTCCTACCATAAGTTGATGCATGATGATAAGCATGTTATCTGGGTTTAAACCAGTTTTTTTGAAGGAGTCCGCAATGGTGCTTTTGGAGATTGGTTTTTCCTGAAGCAGATAGGAGTATTCGCCGTTTTTCCTAAGAACTCTTGTAACTGTTACTGTGTCTCTTGGATGCTGGGGGAACGGCCTGCCTCCATTGCGGGGCGTGTTGTCTAACGTAAGCGTTATTCTAGCTTGGTCTTCCCCCCACCTGATCAGGTCTGACAGCCTTCTACTTCTCTCCGTGTATGCCTGGCCGAGCACGATTGCTATTGCTAAGAGAATAGAGGACTTACCTGCACCGTTTGGACCACATATGATGTTCAGACCTGAGTCTAAAGGAACATACGCATTATCGTACGACATGAAGTTCCTGAGGGCCAATCCCTTAATCATGGGTCATCATGCTATGAGAGCAATAGGTATGCATGTGAACCGCGCCTAAAAATCGTTATGTTGAAATAGAATAGAAACGGTTTGATCAAGTTTTTGATTTCGGCAAACATAAAGCTTCTCAGCCTAGGCACACCACCTGAAGAAAGTCCCCTTGTACCTAACGCTACAACCATAAATAGTTCCTATGAATGTCTGTTGAGGAGCTGATGTTCCCTCGGATTTATTAGAGAGGATCAAAAGTTCCTGAATATTGAAATAAAACCTTTAACACTGCGTAACAAAAGGTCTGTCTAGAATAGGTAAACTAAGCGTATTATTCCGGTATAATGTTAAAATACATATTGATATTCCGATGATTTGTAACTAAATCGCAGCTTATTTGTTAAATAATTAACGTTTTATTTGAAACGTTTTAAACAATTTTATTTCATAATGCATTTTACTGAAGCCATAATACAGCAATATTTATATCAATATGTTTCATAACATACTCATGAATAAGAATATGAAGGGGAAGATGTAACATTTGGTTGCAAGTTTTGAAAATAATGAGGACTCTGATGTTAAAGGTGGGCGTCCAGAGGCGTTAAGCAAAGAGGAGCTTCTAAACGCAATTAGAAGGTGGCGTACCGAGTCGCCTACTGAGCTTGCTGAGAAACTTAACATATCTAGGATAACGGTTTGGAGAAGGCTTAAGGAGATTCCTAAAGAGGAAATTGAACAGATAATGAAGGTGATTTCTAAGGAGCAGCTGAAGCTCAGCCAGAAAATGCCTTTCCACGCGGCTAACAGCACATGCCTGATAGGCGAAGCTTTGGTTGGTCGAAACGCGGAGGTTGCACACATAGACCTAATGATTGGAGATAAAACCGGTCTTGTTGGGAACGCTTTTGCAAACAGCCTAGCCAATCCAACTCTTGGGCACACACCTTTGCTAGCCGTAATAAGGCCAAACCTTCCGCCTAAGCCTTTCACCTTGATAGTTCCTAAGGTTACGGTTAAGAGTGCAGAGCAGATCGATGTAATCTTTGGACCAGCTCAAGCGGCAGTGGCTAAGGCTGTTGCAGATGCTGTTGAGGAAGGCATCATCCCGGCTGAGAGGGCTGATGACTCGGTTATAATATGCAGCGTCTTCGTACACCCAGATGCAAAGGATCTGCGTAGGATTTACCACTATAACTACAGCGCAACAAAGCTTGCGTTGATGAGGGCTATAAACAATTATCCACCGCTTGAGAAGATCATGTACGATAAGGATAGAGCTAAGCACCCAATAATGGGTTTCAGGGTTCCAAGACTTTGGATGCCTCCATACCTGCAGATAGCGCTAGACATTCCAGACTTGGAGGCCACTGAGAAAATAATAGCTGAGCTTCCTGAAAGCGACCGAATAATACTGGAGGCAGGAACCCCACTGATAAAAAGATACGGAGTTAGAGTTATCAGGGATCTTAGAGAGGTAAGCAGAGATGATGAGAAGGCTGCTAGGGATAAATTCATAGTTGCAGACCTTAAGACTCTTGATGTAGGCCAAGTTGAGGTTGACCTAGCATTCGAGGAGACAGCTGACGCAGTTATAGCCTCAGGCCTCGCCAGCAAAGATACACTTGACAAGTTCATCTATGAATCTAAAAGACTTGGAATCTACTCCTATGTTGATATGATGGATGTTAGAAACCCAATTGAGGTTCTTAAGTCGCTTAATGATCTGCCTGAAGTCATTATCATCCATCGTGGAATCGACGAGGAGCATGTTAAGAAAACAAGATGGGAACTTATTGAAGAGCTGAAGCGGACGTTCAAGGAGAAAAAGATACTGGTGGCGGTGGCTGGAGGCATAGACCCCACATCCGTGAAGAAGGCGCTGGAATCCGGGGCAGACATACTTGTTGTAGGCAGATACATCACGCAATCCAAGGATGTTAGAAGGTCGGTAAGGGAGCTTGTAGAGCAAATTGGGCTTGACATGGATCTATTTAGAATTCACGTTGAGTAGCAACTAAGAGTAGCTGAAAAATAATCCCCATCTTTTTCGGCTAATGGCAATTTGGCTAAATTGATTCTGTAAAGGAAAAATATTGCTTCAGCCATTTTATAGCTTGAGCTGGAATGAACTACCCAAAGGAGATTGAAACCTACCACACCATACGTGACGGCTCAGAAGTTTTCATCCGACCTATTAAGCCGACGGACGAACCCTTGATGGGTGCGCTTTTTCAATCATTTTCCAAGGAAACTGTTTACCTCAGGTTTTTCGGATTCATCAAAGAAATGACTCATGAACGGCTTCAATACTTCGTTAATGTGGACTACGACCAAAGGATAGCAATAGTCGACATAGTTAAGCATGAAGATATTGAAAAGATAATTGCTGTTGGGCGCTACGATCTTGATCGCTCAACAAACATGGCTGAAATCGCTTTGGTGGTCCAAGATGAATGGCAGAACAAAGGCATAGGAAGCTTCTTACTGGGCTACCTAATGCAAATCGCCAAGTCACGTGGAATCATAGGATTCACGGCAGACATCTTGGCTGAAAATACCCGTATGCTTCATCTTATCCGGAAAATGGGGCGTAAGCTTGATATGAAACGTACGAAAGAGGTCTATCGGATTTCATTAAGATTCTAGTTTGAGAGGATCAGCATAAGTGGGCACACGCACGAAATAATGAATAATTAGTTCATCGCAGGTTAAGTGTTAGGTGGTTGCTGTTACCCAAACATCACCAATAACAACATTATTACAACACTTTAACTGTAAAAGTGATATCACTTGATCTTTTAAGCTAGCTGATATATCTGGTTAAGGGGCTTGCGTGGGAGTTCAATTGGACAAATCTACGGGTTCTCGTACTTTATTGCTTATCTTCCCCCCGCTGGTGGGGTATCTGGTTTACGCCATGTCTAGGATGTCTTTGGGTGTGGTTTTGCCTAGTATCCAGTCAGCGTTTGGGATCTTTGAGGTGCAGGCTGGAGTTCTTGTTTCCACATCTATTCTGTCGATAGCCATCGCTATGGCTTTCGGTGGTTACTTGGCGGATAGGATAGGTGTTACGGCAACTTTCCTCTTGGGGTTGATACTGCTCACTTCAGGTCTATGGTTTATGAGTGCAGCCTCAGACTTCGTGAACCTCGCAGGCTTCCTTGCTCTTGCGGGTGTTGGTGGGGGAATAATAAATCCAACCGTTTACACTGGCTTGGAGAATATTTGCCCACTTCCAGAGGCCTAATGCTGGGATTTGGCAATGCTATTTTCTTAATCGGAGGAATAGTTGGCCCGTGGCTTACAGGGCTACTACTCATCTCATACAGTTGGGATGTACCGTTTAAGCTATTCGCCTTAGTCAGCTTTGCTGCGTTGCTGATTTATCTATCCTTATTACGCGCACGCGTAACAAGTAAATCTAAAGTAAAAGCTAAACCTTTCGCTCTTGTTCAAGGATATAAAAAGCTTTTAAAATCTAGAAACGTTCTTTTCGTCTACTGTTCCATGTTTACAGCGAATTTCGCGTTTGTTGCCTTTGCTACTTGGACGCCTGCCTTTCTACTCGCCATCCGAGACCTGAATGTTGCTGAAGCGGGTTTTGCAGTGGCGTCTTTCTCAATTTTCGGAGTTGGTAGCAGCATTATTTTCGGCTATCTCTCAGATAGGTTTGGTCGGAAAATCTTTGTTTTCACTCTAGGGGCTGTCTCGGCTGTTTTAATCTGCCTCTTCTACTCTTTGACTCTAAGCTTTCCTCTGATCATTCTATTCATTTCACTATTTGGTTTTTTAATTGCTCCATATTGGAATCTTTTAATCACTCTTGCGCAGGAAACAGTTGAAACAGCAATGGCAGGAGCTGTGACCGGGCTTGTGCAGAACGGAGCCATGCTAGGAGCTATACCCGCGCCAATAATGGTTGGAGTTGCGATGAAACTGGTAGGTATCTCTTCAGCCATGGTCTTCGGCGTATCCCTACCACTCCTGCTCTACAGCATCATAATCTTAGGGTACAGGGAAGCTTGAAATAATCGAGTCTTAATTGGAAGTTAATCATTTCTTTGGTTTAGGTTTCTTTATGTAACCTTTAGTGTATCCTAGTGAGCACACAAAATTAGAAAAAATTCTCCCTCCGGCCCCTCACGGATAACAAGCTTTTCGATTGCAAGATGTCTTCCGCGCGCCAGCGTCTTGCAATATTATTGTGGTTTGCATGATATTGCCTAAAATTGTACTTTCCTCTACCGGTAATAGGTTGTGATTTCCCATAATTATTTCACTAGGGGTTCCGTTGTTTTGGTTATTTCTTCTTTGGGTGGTTGTTTCCTTTGGAAGGCTTGGATGGGTGTTTCTAGGGCTTCGATGTTTAGGCTGAGGTGTGGCTTGATTTCGTTGTGCCACTGCACGTATTCGTCTATGGATTTGAATTGATGTTGTTTTTGGTCGTATACGCCGTAGAATCTTTCCAGCTTTCCATTTGTTTGTGGATGGTTGATGCGGCATAGGATATGTTTGATTGCATGGTTGGCTAGGAAAGCTTCGAATTGGCTGATGCCTTTCTCTTTGCGTTCTCCTTCATTCGCATAGAATTGGCTTCCATGGTCTGTCAGGATCTCTTTTGGAGGCCCATATTTTGCTATGGCTTGCTTCAGGGCTTTGAGGGTGTTGTCGGTTGTTGGTTCCTGGAAGACTCCGTGGCCCACTATTAGCCTAGATGCGTCGTCCATGTAGGCTATCCACCAAGTTCCATCGCTCAGCTGTTTCCAGTCTGTGTGCCATAGGCTCATGCTGTGCTCCCGTTCGTATCTGACCCATTTTCGCCTAGTTTGCTTGTTTGGCTGAGGCAGTGCTCTACCATTCTCCTTCAAGACTATGTGAATCCTGTTGTGAGGCAGACTCAATCCATGACTATGCCTCAGTACGCTTTCCAGAGTTAAAGCGTTTACCTTAAGCCTATCGTAGGCTTCCAGGATGAGGGTGGCATCACGTAAAGCGATTGAGGCTTTCCGGGGTCTGCCAGGCTTCTTCAAGGTTGGAATGATGCCTGTCTGCCTGTAGGCCTCCCAGATCTGTTCCACCCGCCTGTGAGAGACTCGTTGGATCAACGCTATCTCTCCTGCACCCCTACCCCTAAGCTTCTGCTGGATTATCCAACGTATCTTCCGCCCATTCAGCTTAACCATAAACCCTCTATGCAGGGTAGTGAAATTATTTCGGGAAACGAGACTACCGGTAATAGGTATATACATTAAATAAAAAGGTGAATATTGCAAGAGGCTCCTATGAAAGAGCCTCGCCAGTGCACCTCTTGCCTATGGTTGAAGCTGGCTTCACACGCAGGCTCAGGCCTACCCAGACGATAATTGCACCAACC
>Ga0315280_10000309_pt1 | contig 90455 bp, 82 predicted proteins | sample YL17G06_40_MG_FD_203697 | JGI IMG/M metagenome (GOLD analysis project Ga0315280, IMG submission 203697) | Sediment microbial communities from Yellowstone Lake, YNP, Wyoming, USA - YL17G06_40 | ecosystem: Environmental > Aquatic > Freshwater > Lake > Sediment | place: USA: Wyoming | collected...
CGAAGGGGGACTCATGGGGATTGCCCTGCATCCCAAGTATCCCAACCCTCGCTGGGTCTACCTGATGTACACGAGCCGCAAGGGCGGCACGCCCCGTAACCGCATCAGCCGGTTCACCGATACCGGCACCGGGCTTACGGATGAGCATCCACTCGTCACAGGGATTCCTGCGGGGAACATACACAACGGCGGGATCATCCGATTCGGCCCAGACGGGATGCTCTACGCCGGCACCGGGGAGACGGGCCAGCCGGAACTGGCGCAGGATCGGTCGTCGCTCGGCGGCAAGATCCTGCGGATGACGCCGGAAGGTCGTGTCCCGCCGGATAACCCGTTCTCCGGCTCTCTCGTCTATGCCTACGGGTTGAGGAACGTTCAAGGGCTTGCCTGGAACCCTAAGACCGGCGATCTGTGGGCTACAATGCACGGGCCGACGGGCGAGTTCGGCCTCTATGCCATGGATTCCGTCTTCATCGTGCCGAAAGGCGGCAACGCCGGCTGGCCGAGGGCGCTTGGAGTGACCGGGCTGAAGGGAGTGGTGCAACCCGTCCTCTTCTACCCAGGCGTCGCCAATCCGCCGGGCCGCGCGATCTTCTACACCGGCAGTCTGATGCCCGGACTTAGCGGCAACTTCTTCTTCACGTCGCTTGGCGGAGAGCACCTCGAGCGGGTTGTGCTCTCGGGACCGCGGATGGTCTCCCGAATCGAGCGATGGTGGCAGACCGGGGAGCAGGAGGGCCGGTACGGGCGCCTGCGGGCCATCGCTCAAGGGCCGGATGGCGCGCTGTACATCTCTACCAGCAATCGTGACGGACGCGGCGTCGTTCGCCCCGGCGACGACAAGATCCTGAGGGTCAGCCCGAAGTAGCCCGACGCGAGCCGGGGAAAGCGATGGTGGCAAGTGGGAGAGCCGCCTGCTACTTCGCCTTGCCGCCCAGCTCCGGCCAGTGCTTGAGGAGCAGGTCGCGCGTCTTCTTGACTCCCTCCACCTGATCGCCCGGCCCCTCGAACTCGATGGACACTGCCCGCTTGTAGCCGGCGTCTTTCAGCATCTTGAGCAGGGGGCCGTAATCGACGTCTGCCTCCTCGCCATCGGGCCGGAAGTTGTGAGTCTTCGCATGCACGTGGTAAGCGTACGCGGCAAGTTTCTGACTCTCCGTATGCCGCACATCCGCCGGCCAATTGCCGAAGTCCAGGCAGCTTCCGACCCACTTGGGATCGGTGCCCTTGATAACAGCAAGAATCCAGTCGGCCTTCCTGGAGACTCCACCGTGGTTCTCGATGGTGATCTTGACGCCGAGCTCTTTGGCAAGAGGAAGGATCTCCTTGAACGCCCCGATGACGCGCTGCACGCCGACCGTCCCATCCTTCTCGTCATCCCCCGTGCCGCCGATGTTGATTCTGACGACCGGGCAGCCTAGGTAGGCCGCGGCCTTCAGCTTCATCTTGTCGTCCTCGATCTGCTTCTTCCGCTCGCGTTCGTCGTCCCCAGCCAGGTCGCCCTCCATGATCAGGCCGGCTGTGATGATGCCGTTCTGCGCCGCAGCCTTCTTGAGCTTGTCCAGATACGGCTTGTCCCACGACTTGAAGAACATATCATTCCAGACGACGCCCTGAATGCCCGACTCCTTGAGGAGCGACGGGACCTGCACAAGCTCGATCTTGCCGCTGCCTAGGTAGTCACGGATGCTGTAGGTCTCGCAGGCAATGAACGGCTTTCCGTGGTTCTGGAGCCGCTCGGCTCCCACGGCACCGGTCGAGAGCGCCAGGACAAGCCCTAGCGCCACACACAACTCGAGCATTGAGATCCTCCTCCTAGATCATCCCGGATTAGAGACACGATCCTCTGCAAGCATTATAGACCGCGAGCGCGGAGCAGGCAAGCGGCAGGCGGCTGCAACCCGGATGCGTCTTTCCCGTCTACCTAAGAAGGGAGTGACACGAGAAGAACGTTCTGCGTATTAGTCTGAGTAGGGGCCGCGGTTCCTCGCAGGCGAAGGCGGAGCCTGCTCGGACTGACGCAGGGATCAGGAGTTGGAGATGACCCATCTTAGAGTCATACGGCGAGCGGCAGCCGGGGCAATCCTGGCGGTCATGATCGCGGCTGCAGCGCAGGCGGAAAGCGCGGACGCTCTACGTCGGCGGCTCGCCGCCGCAAGCTCGTCCATAACCGACCTTCGCGGCACCATGGTCGTCGCGCCGGCAAGCAGATCGAGCGCAGCAGAGATAAACAAAGGGGTCTTGCGGTTCCTCGACCAGGGGTTCCGGGAGGCCACGATCTACTACAAGCGACCGGATAGGTTCCGCGCCGAAGGAAAAGGCAAAGGCGGCATATACATAACCTACGTCCTCAGTGGCAACACGAAGCAGATCATCGCGCCTGCGCTCATGCTCAAGAAGACCGATGACATGTCCCACGACCGTGACCAGAAGCAATCAACGCTCGACGTCGGCTTCGCCTCCGACGGCCTTTGGTTGGACAATCGAGTAACCGTGGTTTCCGAGCGCAAAGGCGAGATCGAGCTGCGGCTCGTGCCCATCGGAACCACAGACAAGCGGAAGGAGCTCGTCTGGCTCGATTCAAGGACGCTCAAGGTCCTGAGGCGCGAGCGCTACGGCGGCACAGGCCTGCTGAAGGCTCGGTACGTTTACACGAACCATAGGACGATGGGCAAGATGCCCGTCGCCACTCTCGTCAAGGCCTACGCTTCTGACGGCGGATATGCCGGGGCTATCAGCTATAAGAACGTGCGGGTCAACACCAGAGTCTCCGACGCGCTGTTCGCGATAAAGTAAGAGAGCCGGCATACCGAGGACCGGGACGCGCCGGGTCCGGAGAACCCGACACACCGGACGAGGAACCCGGCGTATCGGAGCCTGGCCTCAGTGCGACGTACCCCGAGGCAGAGCATGATATACTTTCACTGTGCTTGGACAGTTGCCAGCGGATTCCTAGGTCCTTGCCACAGCGGAGGTGATCCCGATGGGAAACGACGAAGAGAAAGGCTTCGAAGTGGTGGACAAGCGCGCAAGGCGAGAGGAACCATCGAAGGAACCGACCGACGAGGCCGCGGCCCCGGAGCAGCCGTCGGAGGGGCAAGCACCGGCTGCGGATGAGGCGGAAGCAGGCGCGGCAGTGGAGGGCGCGGAGCGAGAGGAAGAGGGGGTCGGTCAGGCCGACGTCTACTCGCTCATCCAGTGGATCATCTTGATGCTCTCGGAGAGCGCGTGGCAGTGGATGGGGCTGCATATGAACCCGGCCACGAAGAAGCTGGATAAGGACCTTGCGCAGGCGAAGATTGCGATCGACAGCGTAGTATACCTGACCGATCGGATCGCCCCTCACGTTTCCGAGGAGCAGAGGAAGGCCTACAGATCGCTCGTGAGCGACCTGCAGGTCAACTTCGTTCAACAGAGCCGCGCGGGCTAGAGGCTGTCTCGTAACCGAGGCGAAGGAAGCGGCTGCGAGGTGGCGGCCAGACTGGGCAAGAGCACTGCCAGATCCCGCGCCCCGGCAGCGGCGCAAGGCTCACTCGGGCCTTCGGCCCGAGAGGACGCCCGGAGTTTCGGCGTGCCTTAGTGCCCGCTCCTGCGCGGCACGCGGCCAGGGTACCTGTGCCGCCCGTCGGGCCATCCGTGCTTGATCATCTTGATACGTGTGCCGAGGTTGGGCTGGGACCAGTAATCGACCGAGTCCATGAGGCTGCGTATCAGGAATATCCCGAGTCCGCCCTCCCTCTCTCGGGAAACGTCGGGCGCTTGGGCCGGGCCTGCGGCCGGGACTTCGAAACCGACCCCGCGGTCAACGACCTCCACCGTGAGATCGCCGCCGCGCCTGGAACATCTCACAATGACGGGTTCCGCCGCACCCGACTCCCCGTACGCGTGCCTTACTATATTCGCGACCGCTTCAGAGGCGGCAACTTTGACTTCCTCTATGGCGGCAGGCGGCAGAGGAACCGAGTCAGCCATCTCTGCGATGAGCGTGCGCACCGTCCTCACATATTCGGGCTTACAGGGTACCCTCAGCTCAACGGTGTCGGCATCACGACATGCCCTTCCCATCTGTCGTGCAAACCTTCCAAGCAGAGCCGGGTCAAGCAGCCTCCGGCCTGCGGACTCGCTACCCCTTTCTGAACTTGTACCCTGCCGCCAGCTCACCAAAACAAGACGTTGTAGGAAGTGTGACGAGTGCAGAGCGGCGCGTCACAGATTGCTTGCCAGAAGGTCCGCAATCGCCCGCATGACACGTTCCCCAACCTGCCGGATCGCCTCTCGGTCCATGCCCCGATCGTACAGATCATCGAAGGTCATCGGCCTGCCCCAGATAACACGCACGCGGGCAAATCGAAGGAAGAAGGAATGGGGAGGAAGCAGTTTGTCGGAACCGATGATGGCAACGGGCACGACGGGAGCTCTGGACTTCAGCGCAACCATCCCAAGCCCCGCCTGGGCCGGGAGGAGCTTGCCGGTCAGGTTCCTGCGCCCCTCCGGGAAGATGCAGACGGCCCTGCCTCGGCCCAGCAGGTCGATCGCCTTCCTCAGCGCCGCCCGGTCCGCCGTATTCTGCCGTACAGAGAACGATCCGACGCCCCTGATCAGGAACCCGAGCACTGGCACCGCGAAAAGCTCGCTTTTGGCCATGAAGTGGGTCTGGCGGGGTAGGCCGGCGCCAATTATAGGTGGATCGGCGTAGCTGATGTGGTTCGGAGCGATTATCACGCCGCCCTGTTTGGGCACGTTCTCGACGCCGATGTACCTGCATCGGCCTATGGCCCTCGCCACAAACCGGGAAAGAGCCCAACCGATCCAGAAAAGCATTACCTGTCGCTCACCTTCCGGTTATGCAGGTCGATCACGGCCTGAACGACCTCCCCGATGCTCATGTCATCCGTGTCGATGAGCACGGCGTCCCGAGCTTGGCGGAGAGGGGCCATAGCCCTGCTGCTGTCGCGCTCGTCGCGCTCCTGAAGGTCTCTTGCAACCTGCTCGGGGTCCGCCGGGAGGCCGGCTCGTTCGAGGTCTTTGCATCTTCGCCTGACCCGCTCCTCGGGGGAAGCAGTGAGGAAGACCTTGACTTCCGCGTCAGGGAAGACGTAGGTGCCGATGTCCCGGCCCTCCATGACGACGCCGCCCTGCGCCCCCATTTGCCGCTGCAGCTCGACCAGCCGCCGCCGGACTCCGGGGATAGCCGAGACAGGGCTCGATAGCTGCGTCGCCTCCGGCGTCCGGATCGCCTCCGTGACGTCCTCACCGTCGGCGAATATGCGCTGGGTGCTGCCGGCCTGGCGAAAGTGAATGTCCAGCCGGTCCGCAAGCTCCACGATGCGCTCCGGCTTGTCGAGCGGAATGCCGGCCTCCATCGCTTTGACTGCTACCGCCCGGTACATCGCGCCCGTGTCGATGTAGAGATAGCCGAGCCGGGCGGCCACCGTCTTCGCGACGGTGCTCTTTCCCGAGCCAGCCGGCCCGTCGATCGCTATGATGGGCTTTCGCACGCGGCCATTATACACGAAAGGGGGATGTAGGATGTAACGGTCTAAAGATGGCGCGGGTCAGGCTTCAGCACGGCGAGTCTCACCTCCGGCCCGGCCACCCTGCATCCCCGTATCCTCGCATCCCTACATAGTATGGGTCTGTGCGGCGGTCCTGAGCTCCTGCACGACGCTTGCATCGACGGTCACGCCGCCGATGGGGGCGCCGGCCTCACCCGCAAAGCCGTGGGCGTCGGAGCCGCCGGTCGCGACCAGGCCGAACCGTCTTGCAAGGGCCTGATAGTGCTGCGCAACATCCGGAGTCTGGCCGGGGTAGCTGACCTCGATGGCGCCCATTCCCGCCTTCACAAGCCCCGGGATCAGGCTGTCGCGGCCTGCCTGGCCGGGGTGAGCCAGCGCCGCCACGCCGCCCGAGCCTGCCACCAGGGTCACCGCATCGTGCGGCGCCATCCTCATCCTCTCCACGAACGCCGGCGCTCCCCTGACCAGATACCGGCTGAACGCTGCGGCCATGCTCTCGGCCGCGCCAACCTCGACTATCGCCTGCGCAACATGCGGCCTTCCCACGGAACCGGAGCCGGCTATCTCGAGCACGCGCTCGATCGTCACGGGAACACCTATGGATCGCAGCTTCTCCACCATCTTCTTGCTGCGGTCCAGCCTGGCTCTGCGAAGTCGTTCGAGCTCTTGCCGAAGCCCTGCCGACCGCCAGTCTATCAGGTAACCGAGAATGTGGATCTCGACGGAGCCGTAGTCTGCGTTCAACTCGATTGCGGGCACGACCTCGATCCCGAGCCGGCTGCCGGCTGCGAGAGCTTCGTCTATCCCGCCTACGGTGTCGTGGTCGGAAACGGCTATTGCAGACAGCCCGAGGCGGGCGGCCTCTTCGACGGCTTGCGAAGGGGTCATCCTGCCGTCTGATGCGGTAGTATGGATGTGCAGATCCGCTCGTGACATTGTGGTTCGGTGCATGTCATAACTTCGCCACAAGGCAGTCTCATACCTCCTTCGCGCCGCCCGGTGTTGCATCGCCTTCCGTCTGCCCTACCGGAGGAATCACGACCGGGGAGCGATAATAACCTGAGTGTGATCATCACGACCAGATTCGCAGCCCTACTCGTCCTTGCCGTGGTGCCGTTCGGGTTGTCGGGGATCGTCCCGGCGGCGCTCTGGATCGGCGTTATCTACCTGTGTGGGGTGCTCGTGGCCGGGCTGGCGGATCGTATGGCGGCGCCTGACAGCAGGGCAGTCGAGGTCGAGCGCCAGCACGAAGACAAGCTCTCCCTTGGGACCGGCAACGCCGTGACGCTGCGCATCCGGAACCGGACAAGATCGGCGATCGATCTAGCCGTCCGCGATGAGCCGCCGTATCTGTTCACCGTTCAGGGCAACATGGCCGCGTTCAGGCTCGGGCCGCGGGCCGCCCGTGAGATCACCTACCACGTTACGCCCCACGCAAGAGGAGACTACGACTTCGGCGACATCTTCATCCGGGTCGAAGGCCCGCTCGGCCTCGCAGTCCGTCAGCACCGCCTGCCCGCTTCCCGTCCGGTCAAGGTCTACCCAAACTTGCTCGACCTGCGCAGGTACGACCTTCTGCTTCGCCGAGGCCGCGTGCTCGAAGCAGGGATGCGCCGCATCCGCCTCTACGGCCGAGGCACCGAGTTCGAGTCGCTTCGCGATTACGTCCCTGACGACGAGTTCCGCCAGGTCGATTGGAAGGCTTCCGCTCGCCGCGGCAGGATGATGAGCCGCCAATACCAGGTCGAGAGAAGCCAGAACATCGTCATCCTGCTCGATGCCGGCAGGACCATGTGCGTGCGCATCGAGGACATGACCAGACTCGACTACGCAATAAACGCAGCCCTGATGCTCGCCTACGTCGCGGCCTCGGGAGACGACAAGGTGGGCCTCCTGACCTTCTCACAGAAAGTGGATGCCTTCCTACCGCCGGCCAAGGGCCGAGGGCAGGCGCTTGCCATCATGCAGGCGCTCTACAATGTGCCTCTGACGACCGAGGAGTCGGATTACGCAGGCGCGTTCCTCTATCTCGCGCGCAGGTGGCGGAAGCGCTCGCTTATGGTGGTCTTCAGCGACCTGCTCGATCCAGAGTCATCCCACCAGCTAATCCTGAACCTTCAAACGCTGGCATCCACGCATCTGTGCATGTGCGTCGCCATATCCGACTCGAAGGTTCTCGATGCAGCGCGGGCTGTGCCGGACGACGCCTCCCAGGTCTATGAGAAAGCGGCGGCGACCGAGGTGCTCTACGAGCGCCAGCAGGCCATCGCCGCGCTTGCCAAGGCAGGCGTCATCGTCGTTGACTCCGAGCCGGGCACGCTCTCGCCAGCCGTCGTCAATGAATACCTCCGCGTGAAGGCGCGGGTAAGGCTCTAACAGGGTCGAGGACAGTGCCGAGGAAAGCAGCACGAACACAAAGAACGCCGCGCTACCTGGAGGCCTTGCTCTTCCTGATCCCCTGCGCCGTCTTCATCGCTCATGCCTGCCTGTTCCGCCGCTGGATCGTGGACGACGCCGGAATCTCTTTTGCCTACGCAAGGAACCTTTCGGCAGGTTGCGGCCTTGTCTCGCAGCCGGGCCTGCCGCCGGTGGAGGGTTACTCCAACTTCTCGTGGATCCTGCTTCTCACCCCGTTCTTTCGGCTTGGCCTGTTTCATCCTCTCATCACGCCCAAAGTGCTGAGCGCCGTTCTCGTGCTGCTGACGTTCTTCGTGGTTCGCATTCTCGTGACGCGCGAACTGAAGGAGAGCGGGTTCGTCAGTGCCGTTGTTCTGACGCTCCTCGCCCTGAACACGTCTTTCGTCGTCTGGTGTACTTCCGGGCTGGAGAACCCGCTGTACGCCCTTCTTCTTGCCCTGCTCCTGCTCTTCTCGATGCGCACCGTAACGGCTGAGGCCGACAGGCGCGGTCCGGCGCTGTCGGGCCTGCTGGCGGCCGTCGCGGCGATGACCCGGCCGGATGGCATCGTCTACTGCGTGCTCTACCCGATCACAGCAGCGGCCGCTGTCCGCCTCCGGCCCCGCCGCAAGGCCCCCAGTCCTTACCTCGCGAGCATCCTGGCGTACGGCGCGTCCTTCGCCGTCCTGTTCGGCGGCTTCATCGCATTCAGAGCAGCCTACTTCCACGATCTGGTCCCGAACACTTACCATGCGAAGGGCGGGCCGGGGGTTTCCGACGTTGTGGCTCTCCTCGCGCTGCAGCCCAGGACGATGGTCAAGCTGGTTGACCTGATGGGGAGCGTCGCAGGCGGCCTCGGGGGTCTCGTTTTTGCCGTGCTTACCATCCTCACGATCTACCGGATATCGATCCGCCGCTTCCCACCGGTGCTCACGGTGCTCGCGACCTTCCTTCTCTGGTCCGTCGCCGCCTACCTGCTATTACCGAAGGATTGGATGGGCGAATACCGGTTCGCCACGCCATTCTTCGTATTCCTCTACCTGTACTCCGTCATCCTGGCCAAGTCCACTCTCGCCGACCTGAGGTTGGCGCCATCGCTCAGGCGCGAAGCGATGGGGCTTACAGCAGCGGCGTGCCTGGCAGGAAGCGCAGCGATCTTCGCCTATCGGTCGGTCAGCTTCGCCGTCGCGCCCATAGTCCCATTCGACAGGATAGTCCAGCGCTACGCGAGGGGCTTCGACCGCTGCGCGGCCGAGTTGGGAGCGCCTCGTCCCTCCCTGCTGATACCGGACCTCGGCGGCACGCTCTACTACTCCAAACTCAGAATCTACGACCTCGCTGGTCTCTGCGACAAGACTATCGCAAAGACTCTCCGCAAGAACCAGCAGGGCTTCTACGACTATGTCTTCGAGGCGGCGAAGCCGACGTTCATCCACACTCACGGCGTCTGGACCTACGCAGCAAAGCTCGACGAAGACCCCAGGTTCAGGCGAGACTACGTCCCGATCCGTGAAGCCGTAGACTCGTTCGTCAAGCAAAGGTATCGGGTAGCCATGTACTCCGGCGACTACGTCCGCAGAGACGCTCTTTGCTCCAACCCGGAGTCCCTGGCACGCCTTCGCCGGGTGAGCGGGCCCACGGAGAACGAGTGACTGGCGGTTCGGCCCCTGGGTCATCGCCGCTCGATGGTCAGTCCCGTCGCCGCCGTCTGATCGATGAGGCGCGACCCCTTCGTTGTCCACGCCCGGATCAGGAGGAAGCTGGCGTGATTGGGAACGGGCCAGGGGGCCTCGAGGATCGCGCGCTTGCCGTTTATGCGGGCCTTCAGGCTCTGCGGAGGCATCCTGCGGAGTACACCCGCCCTGAGGATGCTTCCAGTCGCCTCGATCTCTCGCCAGTTGTACTGCGCAATGACCCGCTCGCCGGCGCTCGCGCCGCCTGAGTGCACCGAGACGTGGTAGCCCGTGTCGTCCGATGCATCCTCCCGAGTCGTGACCGTCACCGTCATGCGGTCCAGCTGCCGCGCGAGAGAAACGAAGCCGATATCCGCGTCCGGGTTCCGGCGGGCGGCAATAAGGTCTGCGGTCGGGTCGGTGACGACCAGCCTGTTCGGAACGGCAGGGGCGGCGGGCCAGGTGTGGGCGGGGAGCAGGCCGAAGAGATCGTCCCTTCGCGCGAAGGAGAGCAGCAGCCTGTCGAAGCCGCCGGCCTGAGTCCGGTAGAACGCGATCGCTTTGTGTTTGCGGGCGATCTGCCCTCTGGTGAGCCAGAGAGCGCGCCAGTCGGTCTGCCGAGCTGCCAGCAGGCCGGCCGGGGGCACGAGCTCGAGCTCCGGGTGGTAGCCCCTTGGCGCCGGCCAGGCGTCCCTGTGCACGAGATAGGTGTAGACACGGCAGTTCGCTGCGAAGTCCTCTTTCTGCGTGGCAAGCTCGGCGAGCGCGAACCTGACGAACGCATAAGTCGGCCAGTGGTCTACGTGGATGTCGTTCGGGTGCGGCGTGATGACGATGTCCGGCCCGTCGCGGCGCAGCACGGTCTCCACGTCCCTCAGAAGCGATTGGCCACAGTAGATAGCGCCGGGCGTCATCGAGTTCCGGTACGGCGAGCGCATCGCACGGGTCCGGACGGAGCGCACCGGATTCTCGGGCAGCCAATGCGCCGGACTCCACATCCGATCCAGATACCCGTTAGGATAGCCGAGGAAGGTGACAGCGCCCGAAGGAACCCCGAGATACCGCATGGCCCGGAGCGTCTCCTGTTGGCGCATGTAACCCAGCCGGACGAACGCAGCCGGCCGGGGTCTCAGCGTCTCCTCGTAGAGCACGACGTCGATCTCCGGGTACTCGCCGTTGGTCATCAGGACGACCTTCACCTTCGCACCGGCTCGGACGGCCTGCTGGATGCAGCCGCCGCAGCCGAGGGTCTCGTCGTCCTCGTGAGGCGCGAAAATGAGCACCTTCTCGCCCGGTTTGGGCGCAGGCGCAGGCGGTAGATGCGGGCGCGAGCGAAGGTTGAGGTCGTAGATCGGTCGGGTCTGTATGGCGGAGCGTATCAGGGCCGCAGCCACTCCTACGAGGACCAGCACGACCGCCCCAATCAGCCATCTGTGGCGCCTTACGAACCTTCTAAGCACCGCTGCGCTCCGACAGGTCCTTCAGCATGATCAGCCACTCGCCCTGTGAATCCTCTGTCCGGCCCTCTTCCTGGAACCCGAATTTCTCGTAGATGTGACGCGCGGGCAGGTTGTCCGGCCGGACTTCTAGGCGGACCGTCCGGGCACCGTGCTCGCGGAGGTACTGCAGACCCAGGTCCGTAAGGTGAGTGGCGATCCCGCGGCGCTGGAAATCGGGATGAACGGCGATCGAGAGTATCCTGGCGTCGCTTTCGAGCGGGCCTTCCTGCGTCTGGCGGAATATGGACAACCAGTTGCGCGCTGCGATTGCGGCCGGTCGGAGGCCGATTCCGTAATGTCCGGTGATCCACCGCCAGAACATCCGCAGGAGGTGCCCGCGGAGGACTGCGACCCGGAAGAGGTGGGAAAGCTCGGTGGGCGCGAAAATGTAGCCGAGGACGCGAGCGTCGGCCGCGGCCACGATGAGCGCCCCCGGCTCCGCGTCCAGGCAGATACGGAAGACGTCCTCGATCACCGGCGGCCGGACCAGCCGTCCAACGTAGTGCTCGACACTCTCAGGGAATGCCGCCAGCAGTACCTCGGCGATCCCGGGGAGATCCTGCCGGTCTGCAGAGCGGTAGCGTATCTCCTCCGCCACACCTTCCTCCGCGCTAGGCCGGGCTGGGTCCCGCGCCGGCGGCGCGGAACCCGGCCACCACTTCCGTTTTACCCGCGCGGCGGGGGTGCAGAAGCGGTTCTCGCCGCCTGCGCGTTTAGCGCCAGTTCGCGCCGGGTACTGACAACGGGAAGAACGGAGGTGAACCACGGTGCAAGTCCAGGATATTATGACCGAGAACCCAATGTGCGCCGAACCGTCCACGTCGCTTCAGGACATCGCTCGGATGATGGCAGACTGCGACTGCGGAGGGATCCCCATTTGCGACCCCCAGCCGAGGCGGCTGGTTGGGTTCGTGACCGATCGTGACATTGTCGTCCGCACGCTCGCGAGGGGGCTGAACCCGATGCAGATGAGCGCGCAGGACGCAATGACCACCGATCTGCACACAATCGGGCCGAATGCCGACCTGGCGGAATGCATCCGGACGATGCAGAGGCACAAAGTCAGGCGCGTCCCGGTGACGAACGACCAGGGGCAGATCGTCGGTATTGTCTCACAGGCTGATCTGGCACGGCGGGCGACGGCTATGCAGCCGGAGATGGCTGAGGAAGTGGAAGAGACTCTCGAGGAGATCAGCGCCCCGAAGATGGCTATCTAGACCGGCAGGCGGCGGGCCTCTGTTCCGGGAACGACGTCCGGAGGCTCCAGCGCCCTGAAACGCCTCCCGTGGACAGGGGCTCGCGGCACACCAGCGCCGCCCATCCCTGCTCGTGAAGATAGCACGACACTGCGCGCGTACCGGCTTTATCTGCTTCCGGACCGGCGCAGCCTGCCAGCCATGCCATGCGCCTAACGGGGCTTCCGCGGAGCAGTGAGCCTTATCTCGCCTGAGCGCCGTCCTCACTCGTGCGGCCTCGGAGGAATCGCCGCGCGGCGGGCAGAAGCAGTCCTGGGACGCCTACCTGGCTCTATCTCACGGAGTCCCGGTTACGACCGGCTCCAGGGCGCAGGCTCGGGAGGAAGCGGCGCAGCGATGGATGAGTCATACGAGATCTCACACCACGTTAGATCAGCGCTTGTGCGGAACGTGCCGGTCGTTGCGCTTGAGTCGGCGGTCATCGCTCACGGTCTGCCGGGCGGCGCTGGCGTCGAAGCCGCGCGTTCGATGGCAGAGAAGGTCGAGTCCGAGGGCTGCACTCCGGCGGTTATCGGCATAGTGGGAGGCAGGATAACGATAGGTCTGTCCGAGGACGAGATCAGGCGGCTGGGAGAAGGCAGGGATGTCTTGAAGGTCTCGACTCGGGAGCTGGCGGACGCCGTGCTGGCCAAGCGCGACGGCGCAGCAACGGTTGCCGCAACGGCCTATCTCGCTTCGAACGCCGGGATACCGGTGATGGCGACCGGAGGCACCGGCGGGGTTCATCGGGGCGCCAGCCAGAGCTGGGACATTTCCCCCGACCTCTGGGAGCTGGCTCGGACGCCGGAGATCGTGGTCTGCTCCGGCGCGAAGGCCGTGCTCGACATTCCCGCGACGCTCGAGTGGCTGGAGACGCACCAGATTGCAGTGTTCGGCTACGGCACGGACGAGTTTCCCGCGTTCTACACTCCTCGCTCCGGGCTCTCCGTACCGCGGCTGGACAAGCCGGAGGACGCGGCGGAAATGTACGTGACCCGTCTTGGGCTTGGCCTGCGAAGCGCGATGATCGTGGCTGTGCCGATCCCCGAGAAGGATGCGGTGGACGTGCAGGAGGCCACCGACAAAGCGGTGGCGGCAGCCAGAAATGAGGCCATCAGCGGCCCGGCGCTTACTCCGTGGCTGCTCGCCCGCGTGCAGGAACTATCCGGAGGGGCGGCCGTCGCTGCCAATCTATCGCTCCTTGCGAACAACGCCCGCGTCGCTGCCAAGATAGCCGCCGCTCTGATCGGAAGGCGCGAGAAGCGGATCGGGTTCACGGCGTAGCATTGCCCGCCCTGGCCGGCTTGACATTCTACCATCGGGCTGACAACATAAGCATGCAGTCGGCATGGAGGTGAGAAAGGTGGAAGTACAGGTAGGGCATGTCACCCATTATTACTCGCATTTGGGTGTGGCCGCGATTGCCATTGAAGGCAATGAGCTGGCTGTCGGAGATGTAGTCCACATCAAGGGTCATACGACCGATCTTACTCAGCCCATCGAGTCGATGGAGCTGGAGCATCAGAAGGTCGAGGTGGCAAAGCCCGGACAGAACGTGGGCATAAGAGTCCGAGATCACGTCCGCGAGCACGACACCGTGCTCAAAGTCCTGCCCGGCTAGGAGCAGGGCCTGACCGGGATAAGGACCAGCGGGGCCGACGACTAAAGCCGGCCCTTTGCTTCACGTGCGCAGGGCGGAAGGCTCATCTGGCCGCGGGCTGACCTGCGATCCGCTCGCGAGACATGAGGATCGCCTGCTCGCGAAGGTAGTCGAGTTGGTCCTGGTCTTCCTCCAGGGTCTGTTCGAACATGTCGCAAATGTCGGTCTCACCCATCTCGTCACACAGGTCGTAGAGCATCTCGGCTGAATCGGAAGACCTGTACTTAGCCAGGATCGTGCCTTTCAGCAGACCCAGCGCATCGTCGCCGCTGAGCCTCACGATTTGGTCGGCCATCTCCCGCCCCTGCTCGATCTTGCTCTCGGTTTCACCGGTTCGACCGACCACGTCCAAGACCTTCTGGAGGGTACTGACGTGCCGCTGGTCCTCACTGTGAATCTCCTGCAGTTGGCGCTTCATGCCAAACTCGAGCGTCCCGTCGTTCATCAGCCTGTGTTCGGCCTCGACTACGCCCTGCTCCCACCCGAGGGCCTCGGCTATCTGAGTTGAAAGGTAGTTCTTGTCCATCTTGATCCTACCTGTCGGGTTCGGTAGTGCATAGAATGCTTACCCGAGGGATTGGCAGCCGAAACGGACAGAGGACGAGCGGGCCGCCTCAGGAGGAGCAAGGAGCAAGCGGTCGTGTGATCGGCTGCTGTTCCCTCTGGAGGGCAGCGGCTTTGACACTCTGCGAGCCGCGGTGATATAGTTACCTACGGCGGCGGGCAGGCTGTTCTGACCCGCCGCCTTACAAGCTTTAGCGGCGGGACAGATGGCTTACAAAGACCTGCGAGAGTTCATCGCCCGACTCGAAGCCGAGGGCGAGCTGAAGCGCGTCAGAACCCCGGTCAGCCCGGAGCTTGAGATCACCGAGGTCGCCGACCGGGTGATGAAGTCCGGCGGGCCGGCGCTTCTGTTCGAGCAGCCGGCGGGCTTTGACATGCCGGTGCTGATCAACGCGTTCGGCTCGAAGAAGCGCATGGCTTTGGCGCTCGGCGTCGAGGATGTCGAGGAGATCGCCGCGCGGATCGAGGGCCTCATTCGAACGGAAGCGCCGGAAGGGTTCGTCGGCAAGCTCAGGATGCTCCCGTCGCTCGTTAAGCTCTCTGCATCGTTCCCGAAGAGAGTCCGGTCCGCGCCGTGCCAGGAGGTCGTGCTGCGAGGGCAAGAGGCGTCGCTCGATAGGCTTCCGATCTTGAAATGCTGGCCGGAGGACGGAGGGCGATTCGTCACGCTGCCGATGGTCTTCACCAAAGACCCCGAGACCGGTGTGCGGAACGTCGGAATGTACCGCATGCACGTCTACGACTCCCGCACGACCGGCATGCACTGGCACGCGCATAAGGTCGGCGCGCGGCATTATGCAGCTTACGAGCGGCTCGGCAGAAGGATGGAGGTGGCGGTTGCGCTCGGAGGCGATCCGGCTGTCACATACGCCGCCACCGCGCCGCTGCCGGAGGAGTTCGACGAGATAGTGTTCGCTGGGTTCCTGCGGCGGAGGCCGGTGGAGATGGTGAAGTGCGTCTCGATCGAGCTGGACGCGCCCGCGCAGGCCGAGATCGTGCTCGAAGGCTGCGTCGAGCCTGGTGAGCGGAGACGCGAGGGGCCGTTCGGCGATCATACCGGCTACTACAGTCTGGCCGATGACTACCCGGTTTTCCACATTACGGCCGTCACCCATAGGAAGCACCCGATCTACCCGGCGACGATTGTTGGGAAGCCGCCGATGGAGGACTGCTGGATCGCCAAGGCGACGGAGCGCATCTTCCTGCCGATCATCAGGATGCAGCTTCCGGAAATCGTGGACATCAACCTGCCGATCGAGGGAGTGTTCCACAACCTGGCGATAGTCTCCATCCGCAAACGCTTCCCCGGCCATGCGCAGAAGGTCATGCACGCGCTCTGGGGACTCGGGCAGATGATGTTTACGAAGGTTATTGTCGTGGTAGATGAGGACGTGGACGCGCAGAACATGCACGATGTCCTGTGGAGGCTCGGGAATAACATAGACCCGAAGCGCGACGTGACGTTCGCCGAAGGCCCGGTGGACGTGCTGAACCATGCTTCGCCGGCGCCGAACTTCGGCTCGAAGATGGGCATCGACGCCACAAAGAAGCTGCCGGAGGAGGGTTTTGCGCGCGAGTGGCCGCCGGAGATCGAGATGAGCGCGGAGGTGAAGGCGAAGATCGACGTGCTCTGGAAGGAGCTGGGCATTGGCTGAGAAGCGGCTGTTCGTGGCGATCACCGGCGCGAGCGGCGTCGTATACGCGAAGCGGCTGATCGAAGTCGTGGCAGAGCACTATGACCGAGTGTACCTCGCCGCGTCCGAGAACTCGCTTTCGATCCTCCAGGATGAGTTGGACGTGGTGGAACTCGAGGATCTGACGCCCGCGGGCCGGGAGGGCCGGTTCATGCTCCTCGACCCGGGCGACCTCAGCGCGCCGCCCGCCAGCGGCTCGCACGACTGCGAGGGGATGGTTATCATCCCCTGCTCGATGGGCACCGCCGGCAGGATCGCCTCGGGAGTCTCGAACGACCTCGTCACTCGCGCGGCGGACGTTTGCCTGAAGGAGCGCAGAACACTCGTGCTGGTCATCCGCGAGACACCGCTCTCGCTCGTGCATCTTGAGAACCTGAGGCTTCTCACGCGAGCCGGGGCCATAGTACTGCCCGCATCCCCCGCATTCTACCATCGGCCGAAGGGGATAGCGGATCTGGTGGACTTCGTGGTAGACCGGGTTCTGCAGCAGCTTGGGACTCCCGAGAGGCTCGTGGATGAGTGGAAGGAATAGGCTCTTGAGACGCGAGGGCCGTGAAGACGCCCGGATAACCGTCGTGCAAGGCAACTCATACCTCATACCTCATACCTCATACCTTCGCAAGCTCCGGATCATCCTGGAGATGATCAAGTTCGAGCATACGGTGTTCGCGCTGCCGTTTGCGCTCACGTCGGCGGTTGTGGCGGCAGACGGGCTTCCGGCGTGGCGGACTTTAGGGTGGGTACTCGCGGCCATGGTGGGCGCGCGGAGCGCGGCAATGGCCTTCAACCGGATCGCCGACCTCCGCCACGACGCCGAGAACCCCAGGACGAAGGATCGTGCGCTTCCGAAGGGGCTGGTCTCGGTCACGGAGGCGTGGGCTTTCGTGATCGCATCGATCGCCCTTTTCGTGCTTGCAGCCGCGATGCTGAACCGGCTCGCGCTCGCTCTTTCGCCCGCCGCGCTCGCAGTGATCCTCGGTTACTCGTATACGAAGCGGTTCACGTCGTGGTCTCATCTGATCCTGGGCCTCTGCCTGGGGATAGCGCCGGTTGGGGCGTGGATTGCCGTCAAGGGGCAGTTCGACCTGCCGCCGGTCGTGCTGGCGGCCTGCGTGATGCTCTGGACGGCGGGCTTCGACATCATCTACTCGCTGCAGGACATCGAGTTCGACCGGAGGGCGGGGCTTCTCTCGCTCCCACGGTCGCTCGGGCCGGCCCGGGCGCTGCTCGTGTCCAGACTGATGCACGTCCTGATGGTCGGCGGGCTTATATGGTTCGGCGCGATCGCGGGCATGGGGACGATCTACTATGTCGGCCTGGCGGTCGCGTCGTCGTTCATCGCCTACGAGCACAGCCTGGTCTCGCCGAAGGACTTGTCCCGCGTCAACACAGCTTTCTTCACGATGAACGGGTTCGTGAGCGTGGGGCTGTTTGCGTTTGCGTTCGTGGATGTGGTGGTGGGAGGGTAGGTTGGAGCGGCGCACCGAGGCTTTGATGTCCCGGGTTCTCCGGACCCGGGACTGCCGGGATTCGCTGAGGCTGTGCCTCCGAGCGGACGCTCGGGCCAAATCCGACCGTCGGGGGTCCAGAGAACCCCCGACATCGAAGTGCGAGTATGAATGCGTTGGTTGCCAAATCGGGTATTGCTGACATAGTAGCCAGGGTCCACGCGGGCGAGCGCCTCTCGTTCGCCGATGGCGTTCGGCTCTTTGAGAGCGATGACATCGCGGCCATCGGCTGGGCGGCGGACCTCGTCCGCAGGCGGCTGAACGGCGACCGGACCTACTACGTCGTCAACCGGCATATCAACTATACCGACGTCTGCAAGAACCGGTGCAGGTTCTGCGCGTTCTCCCGGAGCAAGGGCGAGCCGGGCGCTTATACGATGAGCGTATCCGAGGTCGTCGAGCGGGCGGGCGAGCTCTACGAGGACCTACGGTTCACGGAACTGCACCTGGTCGGCGGGCTGCACCCTACCCTGCCGTTCCGCTACTACACCGAGATGCTCTCGGCGCTCAAGTCCCGCTTCCCGGACGTGCACCTGCAGGCATTCACGGCTGTCGAAATCGCCCACATCGCCGGAATCGGCGGGATGTCGGTCGAAGACTGCCTGGCCCGGCTGAGAGACGCCGGCATCGGCTCGATCCCCGGCGGCGGAGCGGAGATATTCGACCCGGCCGTCCGAAACCGGGTCTGCCCCGAGAAGATGCCAGGGGAGGAATGGCTCTCGGTGATGCGCGCGGCCCATAAGCTCGGGATCAAGTCGAACGCGACCATGCTCTACGGCCACGTCGAGACGCCCGAGCAGCGAGTTGACCATCTGCTGCGGCTTCGCCTACTTCAGGACGAAACGGGCGGCTTTATGAGCTTCATCCCGCTCCGGTTCCATCCGGAGAACACGCGCCTCGCGCACCTCGCGCGCCCGCGGTCGGGAATCGACGACCTCAAGTCCATCGCTGTCGGCCGGCTCATGCTCGACAACTTCCCCCACGTGAAGGTCTTCTGGATAATGTTCGGCCTCAAGCTCGCGCAGGTGGCGCTCTCGTTCGGCGCGGACGACTTCGACGGCACGGTCGTCGAGGAGAAGATCACTCATCGGGCCGGGGCCCAGACGCCGGAGGGCCTGACCGTCGCCGACATCCGCAGGCTGGTCGAGGAAACGGGAACAATGCCTGTGGAGCGAGACACGCTGTACCGGGAGGCAGCAAGATGAGCGGCGAGCAACGACCCCGATTCTCTCAACTCTCAACTCTCAACCCTCAACTAACTCGCCTTGGCTGCCTGCCGTACCTCAATGTGAAGCCGCTCGTGTATCCGTTCGAGCACGGCGGCCTGCCGGAGGGCTGGGATATGGTCTATGCGACGCCTTCGACGCTCGCAAAGATGCTTGCCGACGGCCGGATCGATGCCGCGCCGGTCTCGAGCTTCGCCTGCCTCGCCGACCGCCATCTCGCCGCCGCGCCCGGGATTTGCATATCATCCGATGGGCCGGTGAAGAGCGTGCTCGCGCTCTCGAAGGTCGAGATCGGCAGAGTGAGGAGCGTGGCGCTCGACACCGGCTCGCTTACCGGTGCGGCTATGCTCAAGGTGATACTCGCCGAGGGCTACGGGCTGCAGCCCGACTACGTGAGCGCCGAGCCTTGCATTGATGCAATGCTTTCGAGCTGCGACGCAGCACTGGTCATCGGGAACCCGGCAATGCTCTACGACAAGTCCGGTCTTCACGTCCTCGACCTCGGGGAGGAGTGGAAGAAGCTCACAAGCCTGCCGGCCGTGTTCGCGGTCTGGGCGGGGCCGGAGGACCGCCTGACGCCGGAATTTGTAAGAGAGCTTACGGCAGCCAGGGAAAAGGGGATCCAGTGTGTCGAGCAGATCGCCGTGGAGCAGTCACAGCGGCTCGGCCTGCCGTTCGAGGTCTGCAAGGAGTATCTTACGAGCGTGATGAGGTACGACCTCGGGGAGAGGGAGATCGAGTCGCTTCGCGTCTTCGGGCGGAAGCTGCGCGAGCACGGGCTGGTTGAGCGCGAGTCGGAGGTCCGGCTGGCGGAATCTGCTTACCCACGAGAGCGCGGGATAGGGACTGGGGGATAGGGAACAGGAACAACGATGGATCTCCCGCAAACACTTGCGAAAGTCGTTGACGGCGGCAGGCTGAGCGCGGACGAGGCGCTGGCGCTCTTCGAGGGCGCAAGGCTGGCCGATCTTGGCGCTGCTGCTGCGGCGGTGTGCGACAAGCTGCACCCGGAGCCAGTCCGCACTTACGTCATCGACCGGAACATCAACTACACCAACATCTGCACCTCCGGCTGCCGATTCTGCGCTTTCTTCCGCCCGCCGGGGCATCCCGAGGGCTATCTGCTATCGACCGATGAGGTCCTTGCCAAGATTCGCGCGGCCGCTCGTCTCGGCGCGACACAGATCATGATGCAGGGCGGACTTCACCCGACTCTCAAGATCGAGTTCTACGAGGATCTGCTGCGATCCATCAAAACGGCATTTCCACGGGGTTCCCTCGACTCTCGATTCTCAGCTCCGGGCTCTCTCCAAATCCACTCATTCTCGGCGCCCGAGGTTGTCCACATCGCGGACGTCTCGGGCCTGGACCTCAGGACCACGCTCGCGAGACTCCAAGCGGCCGGGCTGGATTCGCTGCCCGGCGGCGGGGCGGAGATACTGGTTGACGCCGTACGCGTCCAGGTGTCGCCGGGCAAGGCCAGCACCGCTGAATGGATCGAGGTCATGGAAGCGGCCGCCGAACTGGGAATGCGGGCGACGGCCACGATGGTCTTCGGCCACGTCGAGAGCTTCGCCGACCGCGTCGAGCATCTGATGCGACTCCGCGACTTCCAGGATAGGACGGACCTTTTCACGGCGTTCATCCCGTGGACCTACCAGCCGGGGAATACGGCGCTCGGGGGCGAAGCCGTCGGCGGGCACGACTATCTCAGGACGCTCGCCATATCCCGCCTTACGCTGGACAATGTGCCGAACATCCAGGCATCATGGGTGACGCAGGGGGACGCTATCGCGCAGGTAGCGCTGCGATTCGGGGCGAACGACATCGGGAGTACGATGATCGAGGAGAACGTGGTTGCGGCGGCGGGAGTTCAGTTCCGGCTGTCCGAAGAACGGCTGATCGAGCTGATCCACGGGGCCGGCTTTCACGCCGCTCAGCGGGACACCATGTATAGTGTACTGCGGATTGTGGAACGAGACGCTTCCTGAACGGGCCTCGGCTCGCGGTGGGGTACCATTGGGCGACAGACGGCACGAGTGCGGGGGCAGATTCCTCACTGCGCTCGGAACGACATCGCAGAGCATGTCATCCTGAGCGGAGCGGAGGATCTGCCGTTGGAGGCAACTGGGGTTAGCGAAGTGGCAGCACGATCAGCCATCATCGGCGGGAGCACAGGATTCCGGTTTCTGGAGCGGCACGAGGGACTCGAGCGGCTCGGGCCGGTCTCCACTCCATTCGGCGAATCGTCGCCGGTCTACCGCGGCTCGTCCTCGGGCGCCGACTTCCTCTACATCTCGCGCCACGGAGAGCGCGGGTACGACATCACCGCTTCGTTCGTCAACTACAGGGCGAACATCTGGGGGCTGAAGGAGTTGGGCGTCGAGCGGATCATCGCCTGGTCCGGTCCAGCGGCCATCGATCCGGCGATCGGGATCGGCGAAATCCTGGCCCCGGGCGATCTCATCGACGAAACCAAGCGCCGCGATCATACGTTTTTCGAGGGGCTCGGCATTGGGTTCGTGCGGCAGTGCCCGACATTCTGCCCGGAGGTTTCCGCCGCGCTTGCCGAGGCGGCCCGCGAACGCTTAGGCATCTGCCGCACTGACGACGTGTACGTCTGCACCGAAGGCCCGAGACTCGAAACGGCGGCCGAAATCCGCAAGTTCGCGAGAAACGGCGGCACCGTTGTCGGCATGACGCTTGCGCCGGAGGTATTCCTAGCCAAAGAGTTGGAGATTTGCTACGCAGCCGTCTGTTACGTGACCAACTATGCCGAAGGCGTGCGCGACCGGCCTTTCCGACCGGGTGTGCTCTTTGAGGGGTTACTGGACGACGCTGAGAAACGGGCCGCCGATGATGCCGCGGCCGCCACGGCTGAAGTCGCCCTCTCTGCACTCGCGCGCCTGGCAGGAAGGCAGCGAGGCTGCACATGCGCCAGGCTGATGGAGCGCTATCGCCTCCGCGGCGACATCGGGAGTGACTGGCACACCTGGATCCGCCGACGGTTACCGGCCGATGAAGAGTGACGGCTCGCGGGCCTCGCGGTGGTTGGCTACCGGTACGCCGCTGGCCGCGATTGCTGAGCCGAAGCCGCTCTGCTATAATGCTTCTAGAAGGAAGCCAGATCTTAGCATGTTCGGCCGACGTAAGAAGCTGCCGGTAAAGGGCTGGGCACTGGACTGCGAGGAGCAGGAGGCAAGAGGACTCCGCGAGCGGCTTGCCGGAAACACCAAGCTGTGGGCTGCGAGCCTTGTGTCGCTCATCGCAGCAGGAGGGATTCTCATCACTGTCTCGAGCCTCGCGCGGCGAGAGAAGCCGCCTGCGACCCTGCCGGAGAGCCCCGTCGGGTTCTACCAAGATGCCGATCATCGGCAGTTCGCCGAGTCGTTCGTCAGGATGGCCCAGGAACACGGCGTGAAGGTAGAGGCGGCATTCGTGGCGGACAGGATGTTCAGGCTCGTGCTGCCGTGCGATGTGATAGGCGACGATCTGGAGTTCCTGTCGAGGACCGCAGCAGCCAGAATCTACTACCGCTTCAAAGTAAGCCCCATCGTACTTACCTACACCGAGGACAACAACAGCCCCTCGCCCAAGCAAGCCGCCAGAACAGAATGGTCAGCGAAGGCCGGTGGTTTCGAAGTCAGACTGAACCCGGACGTGCAGTCCCAGTAACCTCACCGTGGGTATAATAGACTGCCTGCTCGTCTGGAGCAGGCAACAGCACACTGGAGGTGAGTCGGAAATGCGAAGTTCCACAGGTCTTGCCCCGGCATTGGTCTTGGCGGCGCTGCTCTGGGGACAACTGGCGGCAGGCGGCCAGGCGGGGGACGCGCGCGTGATCCCGGAGAAGAGGCAGGGAATATCCGTCAGCGGCACCGCGGAGGTCCAGGCGGCTCCTGACATTGCCCACGTAACGCTTGGGGTCAGGACTCGGTCGGCCCAGGCCGACAAGGCCGCTAGCGACAACGCCGCGGCTGCAGCGCGGGTCATCCAGGCTGTGCGGCAGGTCGGGATACCCGAGAAGGACATCGGAACCGTGCAGTACACGCTTCAGCCGGTGTTCGAGTATCCGCCGAATGCGCCGCCGAAGCTGACCGGCTACGAGGCCGCGAACCTGGTGAGAGTAACGGTGCGCGATCTGTCGAAGGTGGGCGCGGTCGTAGATGCCGCCGTCGGGGCGGGCGCGAACGTCGTGCAGGACGTGGCTTTCTCGCTGAAGAACGAATCGGAGTTCCGGGCTCGCGCGCTGGCCAAGGCCGTGGAGGATGGCAGGACGAAGGCGCGGGTGATGGCCCAAGCGCTCGACGTCCGGCTGGGCAAGCTGATCAGTGCCTCGGAAGCGCAGGCGCCGGTGATAACCCCGGTATACGGCCGGGCCGAGGCCGCTGCCCCGACCCCGATCATCCCTCGCCAGATCGAGGTGCGTGCGACGGTTAACCTGGTCTACGCCATAGCACAATAGGCAGGCTACCCCCGTCCGGATTCGAACCGGAGCTACCACCGTGAAAGAGTGGTGTGCTGGGCCTCTGCACTACGGGGGCACGCGCCGTACATGCTATCGGCGCTGGCCGCGGCTGTCAATCCCGAACGGAAGCGGGAGGTTGTTCCCAAAGCACCGATCCGGCGCCTCTCGGTTCGTGCCCCGGCCTCGGTACTCAAGGCGGCTCGGTAAGCGGCGGCTTTGGTAGGCGTGCTGCCTCAAATAAGAATCGTACCGTAGCACTCACTGGTATGCTTGCGGTTCGTGGGTCTGCGGTCCCTGTGGAAAACGAGCCTACGCTTGGCCTAAGACGGGGGATGTGGCGGGGACACAAAGAGACAAACCCCGTTAAAGAAAGCTCCTTCCGGCCCCGTTAAAGGCATTATGGCATCCGACCAGCGTTTCCGTCAATGTGCACAGATCCGATCTCCACGGTACGATTCTTACGTGAGGCATCGATTCGATTTCGGTACGATCTATCGTGAGGCAACGCGGTATGTTGACCGAGGCGCCGCGATCTGGTATAATCTAAGTGCTCGCAAGCGTGGTCGGGCGTAGTGGCGCTGGCGTCCTCCGCTGTTTGACGCCAAGTGAGTGAAGTAGTATAATGCTAGACGACCCGAGCGCGGTGTTGCGTGTGGGTCGTTAGCTCAGTCGGTAGAGCAGCTGACTCTTAATCAGCGGGTCACAGGTTCGAGTCCTGTACGACCCACCAGATTTGGAAGTAGGAACTGAGAGACTAGAAGCGAGGGCAGGAGGGTCTTACCCCCAACTTCCCACCTCTCACCGCTGATCTGGGCGAGTGGTGGAATGGCAGACACGCTAGACTTAGGATCTAGTGCCGGAAGGCGTAGGAGTTCAACTCTCCTCTCGCCCACCATGTCGAGATAACGGCCGGCAGGCCGGCCGCGGCAGAGGATATGCGGGAGTAGCTCAGCTGGTAGAGCATCTGCTTGCCATGTAGATGGTCGCGGGTTCGAGTCCCGTCTCCCGCTCCAAAAAGTGGGTAAAGTGTAGAGGGCGAGAGCGCTCCCTACCCTTCCCAACCTGAACCACAGGATATGGGATAGAGGATAGGTCCGAAACCACCTGAGGAAGCTATCTTTTTCCTGTATCCTGTTGTTTTTTGTGAATCGGAGAAGGTACAGTGCCTGTAACTCAGCAAGAACAGACCAAGGTGTGCGAAGTATCGCTGGAGATCGAAGTCGAGCCGGGGTTGGTTCGCAGCGCGATAGACGAGGCTTACAAAGAAGCCGGCGCTACTACCGCGGTCCCTGGATTCCGAAAGGGAAAGGCCCCGCGCGCGGTTCTGGAGCGCTACGTATCGGAGGAGCGCGTTCTGGCGCGCGCTGCGGACAAGCTCGCGCAGTCGGCATACGAGCGAGCTTTGGAAGAGACAGGGATCAAACCGTTCGGCGAGGCGGAATATGAAGTGGTTCAGCTCCGAGACGCGGAGCCGTTTGTCTTCAAGGCTAAGGTTCCGCTCGAGCCGACGGTCGAACTGGGAGACTACGTCGGGGTGGAGGCAGAGAGGCTGGTCCGACAGGTCCCGGACGAGGAGGTTGAGGAGCAGGTCCGTAGTCTTGCCGAGCGGCGCGCGGAAGTCAGCAATGTCGAGGGGCGGCCCGTCCAACAGGGCGATCTGGTTGTAGCCACGGTTACCGAACCAGACGGCGAGACGCGCGAGTCGGTGTTCGAAGTGGGCAAGAACCTACCGAGCTTCGACGAAGGCCTGATTGGAATGGAGATCGGTCAGACGAAGACCGTTCAGTTGGAGTACCCGGAGGATTTCGAGGACCGGACGCTTGCAGGTAGGTCGGATAGCGTCACGGTCACAGTCAGCAGCATCAAAGAGCGTCATGTTCCGGAGTTGACGGACGAATTCGTGAGGCAGCTTAACATAGGCGAGGAACCGAAGCCTCAGACCGTAGATGAGCTGAGGAGCAGGGTCAGGACCGTGCTGCAGACCGCAGCCGATGTGGTGGCCGATCAGACCGTCGAGTCCGAGATCGTCCACAAGATCGTGGAGTGCTCGAAAGTGTGCTTCCCGGACGCTATGGTCGAGCATGAGGTCGCGCACCGCCTCTCGGAGCTGGTGGAAGAGCTGGGTTCGAAGAAGCTGAGGATCGAGGACTACCTCAGGGCAGAGGGTACAACGTTCGAGGAACTGCGGTCCCGTATCGAACAGCGGGTCCGGACCGATCTGAAGGCTACCCTCGTGCTGCTCGAGGTGGCCAAACGAGAGAGCATAGAGGTCACGAACGAGGAAGTGGAGGAGGAGATCTCGAAACTGGCGCGGGAGAGCAAAGTGCCAGCGGAATCAGTGAAGGCATACCTCGATAAGACGGGAGGCAGGCGCCGCATCGAGGGACGTCTTCTCCGCAGAAAAGTGCTAGACTTTCTTGTCCACGCTTCCAATATTACGCATGTGGGACGCGCTGCGTCCTGAAAGGAGATCCATACTGCATGGCGTTGATACCGTATGTAGTTGAGCAAACCCCTCGCGGCGAGCGGGGGATGGATATATACTCGCGCCTCCTCAGGGACAGGATCATCTTCATCGGCACACCGATCGATGATGATATTGCAAACGTTGTTGTGGCTCAGATGCTGTTCCTTGAGAAGGAAGATCCGGATAGGGACATCGAACTCTATATTAACAGCCCCGGTGGATCGGTGATTGCCGGGCTGGCGATCTACGACACAACGCAGGTCATCAAGCCGGACGTAGCTACGACGTGCGTGGGGCACGCGATGAGCATGGGAGCAATCCTGCTTGCCGGCGGGGCGAAGGGTAAGAGGTTCGCGCTGCCGAACTCGCGCATCATGATCCACCAGGGGACGGCCGGATTCCACGGCACTCCTTCGGACATCGACATAGTTGCGCGAGAGGTGCTGCGCTACAAGTCCCTCTACATCAAGATACTCGCCGAACACACGGGCCAACCAATGGAGAAAGTCGAAAGGGATATCGACAGGGATTATTACATGTCTCCGGAGGAGGCCCTGGAGTATGGCATAGTAGATAGGGTAATAGAGAAGAAGAGCTGACACAGGGGTTGGGTGCCGGATGTTGGGTGTTGGCAGGTATGCTGACCCCCGTTTGCTGAAGCCCGACACCCAACTCAGAGCATCCAACTTCCGACAAGGAGACGCCAGTTGGCGAGGATCGGTTACGACCGCAACGAAGGGCGCTGCGCCCTGTGCGGGAAGAGTCGCGAGCAGGTCAAGAAGCTAATCCTCGGAGCGTACGGCGGAGTCTGCCTGGACTGCATCGGGCTGTGCAACGAGATGATCAGGGGCGAGGCCGCCCCGCCGGAAGGATACTCGTTCGGCGGCATACCCAAGCCGAAGGAGATCTACCGGATCCTCAGCCAGTACGTGATCGGGCAGGAAAAGGCCAAACGGTCGCTGTCGGTAGCCGTCTACAACCACTTCAAGCGTGTGAACGCCCCGCCGACAGACGTGGAGCTTCAGAAGTCGAACATCCTGCTGATAGGCCCCACTGGCTCTGGGAAGACGCTGTTCGCCCAGACTCTCGCCCGAATACTGAACGTCCCCTTTGCGATAGCAGACGCCACATCACTCACCGAAGCGGGCTACGTCGGTGAAGACGTGGAGAATATCCTTCTGAAGCTTCTGCAGGCGGCGGATACCGGCGAGAGCTTGCAGGCCACGATCAAGAATGCTCAACGCGGCATAGTCTACATCGACGAGGTAGACAAGATCGCTCGAAAGGCCGAGAACCCGTCGATCACGCGCGACGTGTCCGGCGAGGGCGTGCAGCAGGCGCTGCTAAAGATACTGGAAGGGACCGTTGCGAACGTTCCGCCTCAGGGCGGCCGCAAGCACCCTCAGCAGGAGTACGTTCAGATCGACACGACCGACGTCCTGTTCATCTGCGGCGGCGCGTTTGAGGGACTTGACAAGCTTATCGAGCACAGGATCAGCGATTCGAACCTTGGTTTCCGCGCGGCAGTTCATGGCAAGAAAGAGCGTCAGATCGGCGACGTGCTCAGGCACGTCCTGCCGGAGGACCTTCTGAAGTTCGGCCTGATTCCGGAGTTCATCGGCCGCCTGCCGGTCGTGGCGACGCTTGAGGCACTCGATCAGGACGCGCTGAGGCGGATTCTGGTGGAGCCGAAGAACGCGCTTGTCAGGCAGTACCACAAATTCTTCGAGTACGACGGGGTGGACCTGGTTTTCACCGACGACGCGCTGGAGGCTATAGCGGGCGAGGCGATGAAGCGGGGCATGGGCGCAAGAGCACTCCGCACTATTATCGAGGAAGTAATGCTGAACATCATGTACGAGGTTCCGTCGAGCAAGGATGTCAAGAAGTGCATTGTCACTGCTGAGACGGTCCTTGAGAAGAAGGAACCAACGCTCGTGACGCTCAGCGAGCTAAAGGCGGCCTCGTGAGGCGCCAGTCCCTGCATGGCGGCGCGGAGCCCACCGGGCTAGCCAAAGTGGCGTCCTCCGACCGTTCGGCCCTTCGACAAGCACAAGGCGCTCAGGGCGCCGCCGCACTCCAGACGCCTGCTCCGGCCTTGGCCTTGGAAGCACAGAACCGATCCGCTGCCCACTCCTCGCATCTCGTGTGCTACCATGCTTCGGTGCAGTTGCGCCGAAGCATGGTAGGTTGGAAGTTGGGAGAAGAATGCCACGGAAGAAAGTCCAGAAGGACGAGACATTGACCATAGAGGAAGCCCCACTGGAAACGTCGGAGCCTGGTGAAGCGAAACGCTCGCGGCTGCTGCCTGTGCTGCCCGTACGCGATCAGGTTTACTTTCCGGGCATGCTCTTCCCGCTGCTCGTCGGCCGCGAGAAGTCGATCCGCTCGCTCGATGAAGCTGTGGTAAGAGACCGGAAGATGGTCCTTGTGGCGCAAAGGGAGATCGGGACCGAGGACCCGGAGCCCGGGGACCTTTACGAAGTCGGGCTTCTTGTGGAGGTAATGCAGGTTCTGCGGGTGCCGGACGGCGCTGTGCGGCTGATGCTGGAAGGGATCGACAGGGTGAGGATCGTGCGGTTCGCGCAGACGGAGCCGTTCCTGAAGGCACGGGTGAAGGTGGTGGCAGAGAGGCCGGCGTCGGGAATCGAGGCGGAAGCACTGCGGCGGAGCATCGTAAGCCAGTTCGAGCAGGTAGTGCAGAACGGCCGCCAGATCCCGCCAGAGGCCATGATCACAGTGGTAAGCATCAGCGATTCCGGGCGGCTGGCAGATACGATCGCGCACCACCTGGGCATCCCCGTCTCGGCCAAGCAGGAGGTCCTCGAGGCCATCTCCGTCAGCGACAGGCTCGAGAAGCTGAACCTCCTGCTCGCGAGAGAGCTGGAGATACTCGAAATCCACCGCACCATCCGCTCACGCGTCGAGAAGGAGATGGGGGACACTCAAAAGGAGTACATCCTGCGCGAGCAGCTCAAGGCAATCCAGCAGGAGTTGGGCGACCGGGACGAGCGCCTCTCCGAGATCGAGGAGTACAAGGCCAAGATCGAGGAGGCAGGGATGCCGGTGGAGGTTACCGAGCGCGCGCTGAAGGAAGTGGACCGGCTCGAGAAGATGCCCTACGCCGCTCCGGACGGGGTCGTGGTTCGCACCTATCTCGACTGGCTCTGCTCACTACCGTGGAACAAGAGCACGACTGAAGGGCTCGAGATCGACGCGGCTGCAAAGACTCTGGATGAGGACCACTACGGCCTCGTTAAGGTCAAGGAAAGGGTGCTGGAATTCCTTGCGGTGCGGAAGCTCGCCGGCAAGATGAAGGGACCGATCCTCTGCTTTGTCGGGCCACCGGGCGTAGGCAAGACCTCGATCGGCAAGTCCATCGCCCGCGCGCTCGGACGGAAGTTCATCCGGATCTCGCTTGGCGGCATACGGGATGAGGCGGAAATCCGCGGCCACAGGCGGACCTATGTCGGCGCGCTGCCCGGCAGGATCGTCCAGGGCGTCAAGCAGTGCGGGTTCCGAAACCCGGTCTTCATGCTCGACGAGATAGACAAGATCGGGGTGGACTTCCGCGGCGACCCGTCCGCGGCGCTCCTCGAAGCGCTTGACCCGGAGCAAAACAACGCCTTCTCCGACCATTACCTTGAAGTCTCGTTCGACCTGTCGGACGTGATGTTCATCACGACGGCTAACGTGCTCGATACCGTTCCTCCGGCGCTGCGCGACAGGATGGAGGTCATCGCGTTCCCGGGCTACATCGAGGATGAAAAGCTCGAGATAGCGCGGCAGTTCCTGGTTCCGAAGCAAGTGCGAGAGAACGGGCTTACACCGGAGAACCTGAGCATCACGGAATCGGCGCTCCGGCGGATCATACGCGAGTACACACGTGAAGCAGGCGTGCGGAACCTGGAACGCGAGATCGCAGCGATCTGCCGGAAGGTAGCCAAGCAGGTGGCTGAAGGCAGTGTGGCAAACGTGATCGTCGATGACGACGACGTCAAGACCTACATCGGCGCGAGAAGGTATCACTATGGAATGGCCGAGGAGAAGGACGAGGTAGCGGCGGCAACGGGGCTTGTCTACACGGAGTTCGGCGGCGATGTAGTGCAGATAGAGGTTGGGCTGATGAAGTCGGCGGAAGGGAAGCTGATCCTGACCGGCCAGTTAGGCGACGTTATGAAGGAGTCCGCTCAGGCCGCGCTGACCTATGTGCGGTCCAAAGCCCGTGCGCTCGACATCGATGAGGAGTTCTGCCGCCGCACGGACATCCACATCCACGTTCCTGCGGGGGCCGTGCCCAAAGACGGGCCGTCGGCCGGGATCACAATCGCGACGGCGCTCGCGTCGGCGCTCACCCGGCGGCGTGTGCGCAAAGACGTTGCGATGACCGGGGAGATCACGCTTCGGGGCCGGGTTCTGCCGATAGGTGGGGTGAAGGAAAAGGTCCTCGCTGCACATAGAGCCGGCATACGCACTGTCATCGTGCCGAAGGAGAACGAGAAGGACCTCGAGGAGATCCCGGAGAACGTGAGGGCGAACCTCACGATCGAGCTGGTGGAGCACGCCGACCAGGTGCTGGCGATCGCGATGCTCGACGGCGAGAAGGAGCAGTCGAGCAGGCTGTAGAAGTTGCTAATGGAGACCAATCTTCGGTGACCGGAGTGGAACTCGGCTCCGGTCACTTTTGCGTCACGGGTTTTTGGGAAGATGCAGTACCGTGAGTTTGGCAAGACGGGGAAGAGGCTTTCGCTGCTGAGCTTCGGCGCCATGAGACTGCCGGAGGACGAGAAGGAAGCCGTAGAGTTGATCAGGCGAGCGGTTGAGCTTGGTATCAACTACATCGACACTGCGCCCGTGTATGGAGAGAGCGAGGTCATCGTCGGGAAGGCGGTCGCGGACGTGCGCGACAAGGTCTATCTCTCGACGAAGAACCCGCTCGAAGACAACACGGCCGAAGGCTGGTGGAGTCGGCTGAACAGGTCGCTCGAACGGATGAAGGTGGACTACATCGACTTCTACCAGGTGGTCCACGGGCTGAACTGGAACTCCTACGAGACCAACTTCCGGCTTGCGGGCCTGGATGCGGCTGAGAAGGCTAAGGAGCAGGGGATCATCGGGCACATCTGCTTCTCATTTCACGACAGCTGTGAGAACCTGATCAGACTCGTAGATACCGGCGAGTTCGAGGGCGTGACGCTGCAGTACAACCTGCTGGACCGTTCGAACGAGCCTGGGATAGAGCATGCCTCTAGGAAGGGGATGGGCGTAGTGGTGATGGGCCCGGTCGGCGGAGGGCGACTCGGGGCACCATCCGAGCGGATTCAGAAGATGATCCCGGGCGGGGTCAAGAGCTCGGCGGAGGTCGCGCTGCGGTTCGTGTTCGCCAACCCGTATGCGACGTGCGCGATATCCGGGATGAGCACCATGCAGCAGCTCGAGGAGAACGTGAAGACGGCGTCGCGGACCGAAGCCCTCTCACCGACGGAGAAAGCCCTGGTGCTCGCATCGCTCGAAGAGAACAAGCGGCTGGCCGAGCTCTACTGCACCGGCTGCAAGTACTGCATGCCCTGCCCGAATGATGTGAACATCCCCGAGAACTTCAGGTATATGAACTACCACCGGGTGTATGGGCTGACGGATCATGCGCGCCGCAGCTACGCAGCGCTCGGAACGAAGGACCACTGGATCGAGGGGCAGAAAGCCCAGGCGTGCACGGAATGCGGCGAGTGCGAGCCGAAATGCCCTCAGAAGATACCCATCATAAAGCAGCTTAAGGAGACCGCGGCGGCGCTCGGGTAGTGAGGGACGAGGACCGAGAGGTACTGCAGAACGCCACCTACTTCCACTATTGCTGGGCTGCGGCGCATGGATTTGCCGGACTTGGTATCCACGAGGTCAAGACCAAGCATGGCAAAGTGGTGTGGGCGAAGGCTCTTGCCGATGAGCTGCTGCGCCGACAGCGCCCCGATGGCTCGTGGGTGAACAGTTACACCGACGCAGCGGTTGATATGATCAACTCGCGCTAAACACCTCTGGAGCCTTCTTATGAACATCATTCTTGTCGTGTTCGATTCACTGAGGAAAGACTGCCTCGGCCTGTACGGAGCGCAGCCGCCTTGGGGCAAGGTACATACTCCCAATCTCGATGCCCTCGCCGAGGAATCGCTTGTCATGACCCGCGCGTTTCCTGAATCCCTGCCCACTCTGCCGACCCGGCGCGCGCTCTACACCGGCCGGCGGGTATACCCGTTCTCACGCGGCGACTTCCGCTTGAAGGGCGACTTCGTCGGCGCGCCCGGCTGGGGCCCTATCCCGGAGGACGAGCCGACCCTCGCGGAGATGCTCGGCGAGTACGGCTATCGCACGGCCCTCCTGGCGGATGTCTACCACATGTTCAAGCCGTCCAAAAACTACTGGCGAGGGTTCGACCAATGGACATTCCTCCGGGGCCAGGAGATCGACCGACAGCGGTCAGGCCCACGGCCGTCTCAGGTTGAGATAGACTACTGGCTGCCTCGCGAAGCCCAGACACCTCACCGCATAGAGTTCCTCATCCAGTGCCTGATGAATATGCACGACAGAACAACGGAAGAGGATTACTTCAACGCCCGCGTTATGATCGAATCCGTGCGATGGCTCGAACAGAACCGCGACGCGGAACGTTTCTTCCTCGTTGTGGAGAGCTTCGATCCGCACGAGCCATGGTTTGTGCCGGAGCACTACAGGAGGATGTATGATCCCAGCGATGGACCGGAGCAGGTGCTCTCAGCCTATGCCGATACTGACTCGCTGCCCTCCGGGCTGCTCAAGCGGACACAGGCGAACTACAGCGGCCTCGTGACTATGTGCGACCGGTGGTTCCGTTACTTGTATGACTCGATGAACGCTCTCGGGCTGCTCGATAACACTATGGTCATCGTCACTTCCGACCACGGGCACTCCATCGGGGACAAGGGTTACATGGGCAAGCGCGGGTATCCGTCGAGCCGGGAGGTTTATGACGTTCCGCTGATGATCCGGCATCCGAAGGGTATCGGCGCGGGCAAGCGGAGCGACGCGCTGGTGCAGCATACCGACATATCCGCGATGATCCTCGAGACGGCCGGAGTGACGCCGCCCGAACGGATAGACGGCAGGTCATTCTGGCAGGCAGCGCTCTGTGGCGAAAGCATCAGGGATCACGTGACTGTTGGCTGGGGAACAGCCATGACCGTGACCGATGAGCGTTGGTGGTTCAACTCGAAGATCGACGGCACCGGGGCCTTTCTATATGACATGGAACAGGATCCGGCAATGCAGAAGAACGTGGCCGACGAGCATCCCGATGAAGCGCGGCGGTTGTACCGGCTTGGGGACAAGGATGCCGGCGGGGACTTCCCGGACTACCTGATGGCTATGTGCGTGAACGACGCCGACGCGCCCGGCTGCAGCGCGCTCGCAGCGAGGGAGTAGCACAAACCACACCGATGTGGTAGAATACGGTCAAGAGGCATAGATGGGGAGGAGTAGGCGATAAGCCGGCCTACAGAGAGGGAGAGGAAGCTGGAAATCTCCCGGCCGCGCGTCGCTCGAACGTCGCCCCGGAGCTGCGAGAGTGAAGGCCGACCGGCCGTGTAACCCTCGCCGGGTAAGCCCGTTACAGCGAGAATGAGCCGCGGGCGGCAGCCTGCCATCCTGAGCCCGTCCAAGGATGAGCAGTACCCTGCCATCCTGAGCGTGTCGAAGGATGAGCAGGCGGCGGTTTGCTTGCGGGAAGCAAGGTGGTACCACGAAGGAGCTTTGAGAGGCCCCTCTCGTCCTTGTAGCGAGGATCGGGAGGGGTTTTCGCGTAGATCGGGGCTTTTGAAACTTGAACCGCGGAGACGCGGGAACGCGCGGATGTCTGGGCTTCGCCGATGTCCGGGGTTCTCTGGACCCCGGACTGGATGGATTTCCAGGGCGTCCGCCGTGGGGCAAAGCCCCAGCAAAATCCCACCCTCGGCAGTCCAGAGAGCTGCCGAGATCGAAGCGGGGCAGTGCCGAGAACCGCCGACATCATAGTAGGCTTTTGAGACGCGAATGACGCGAATCTAGGCGAATCGCGCGGATGGCCGAAATGCGGAAGGCCTCCCGCCACAAGCCGTTCGCGTCACTGGCAATCATTCGCGCGTTCGCGTGTCAAGAACGTGGAGGCAATGCTTGGCAACTGACATAGACAGACTACCCAAAGTCTACGACCCCTTCCGGGTCGAGGACAAATGGTATCAATTCTGGCTCGATAAGGGGTATTTCCACGCTGAGGTCGAGCCGGGGCGGGAGAGGTACTGTATCACCATCCCGCCGCCGAACGTGACGGGCAGCCTGCACATGGGCCACGCGCTCTGCTACACGATCCACGACGTGCTGGCCCGGTTCTACAGGATGAAGGGGCTGAACACGCTCATCCTCCCTGGAACCGACCACGCAGGGATCGCAACGCAGAATAAGGTCGAGCAGCAGCTTGCCGATGAGGGCCTGACGCGCTTCGACCTCGGACGGGAGAAGTTCGTCGAGCGCGTCTGGAAGTGGAAGGAAGAGTATGGCAGCACCATCATAATGCAGCTCAAACGGCTGGGGTGCTCGTTCGACTGGCAGCGCGAGCGGTTCACGATGGACGAGGGCTATGTTGATGCCGTGTTGGAATCGTTCGTGCGTTACTTCGAGAAGGGCTACATCTACCGGGGCGCGCGCGTGATCAACTGGTGCCCCCGCTGCCATACCGGCATCTCTGACCTCGAAGTCGAGTATATCGAGGAGCAGACGCACCTCTGGTACATCAAATATCCCCTTGCCGACGGCTCGGGCCATATACAGGTGGCTACGACGAGGCCGGAAACGATGCTCGGCGATACCGCGGTTGCCGTCAACCCCGAAGATCAGCGCTATATGGACTACATCGGCAAGAAGGCCATCCTGCCGATCATGGAGCGGGAGATCCCGATCATCGACGACACCTTCGTCGATCCCGAGTTCGGAACCGGCGCGGTCAAGGTGACCCCGGCGCACGACCCGAACGACTTCGAGATCGGCCTCCGGCACAACCTTCCCCAGATCGTGGTCATCGGCCCTGAGGGCAAAATGACCGATGAGGCAGGCAGGTACGCCAGCATGGACCGTTTCGATGCCCGGAAGCGGATCGTGCAGGAGCTTCGAGAGAAGGGGCTTCTTGCCAAGGTGGAGGACTACAGCCATTCGGTCGGCACCTGCTCCCGCTGCGACACGACAGTTGAGCCGCTTCTTTCCGAGCAGTGGTTCGTGCGGATGAAGGAGCTTGCCCAGCCGGCGATAGATGCAGTCAAGGACGGTAGCGTCCGGTTCGTACCGGAGCGCTACGCCCGAATCTACCTCGACTGGATGGAGAATATCAAAGACTGGAACATCTCCCGCCAGCTCTGGTGGGGGCACAGGATTCCCATTTGGAAATGCCTGGACTGCGGCGAGTACACTGCAGCGAAGACCGAAGTCGAAGCCTGCCGGAAGTGCGGCTCGAAGAACGTCGAGCAGGACCCGGACGTGCTCGACACATGGTTTTCGTCCGCGCTCTGGCCGTTCGCGACCCTCGGCTGGCCTGAGCGCACGCCGGAGCTTGACTACTTCTACCCGACCGATGTGCTCATAACCGCGCGGGACATCATCTACCTCTGGGTCGCGCGGATGATCTTCTCAAGCATCGAGTTCCTGGACGAAATCCCGTTCCGCGATGTGTACATCTACGCCACGGTGCTGAACGAGGAGGGCCGGCGGATGTCGAAGTCGCTCGGGACCGGCGTGGATCCGCTCGACCTGATCGAGCGGTTCGGCGCCGACGCGCTGCGCTACGCGCTCGTCCAGCAGGCCGGTATGGGCCAGGACATGCGATTCTCCGATTCCCGCGTCGAGAACACGCGGAACTTCGGAAACAAGGTCTGGAATATCAGCCGGTTCGTCCTCATGAGCCTGGACGGGGTTGGCGAGGTTCCCTGCGCGGCGACCGGCCCGGAGATGAAGCTGGAGGACAAATGGATTCTCTCCCGGCTCAATCGGGCGATACAGACGGTGAGCGACAGCTTCGAGAGCTACGATATGGGCGATGCGGCGCGGTCGCTCTACGAGTTCCTCTGGAGCGAGTTTGCAGACTGGTACGTGGAGCTAGCCAAGCCCAGGCTCAGGACGGAGGAGCGCTGCCACGTTCAGTATATGCTGTGGCACGTGCTTGAGACCTCGATGCGGCTTCTGCATCCCATCATGCCGTTCATCACCGAGGAGATATGGCAGGCGCTGCCGCACCCGGGTAAGAGCATAATGGTTGCTCAGTATCCCGAGCCGGCGGAGGCTCTGTTCAACGATGAGGCGGAGGCCCAGATGGCGGCGGTGATGGAGGCCGTGAGGCTGCTTCGGAACCTGCGGGCCGAGTTCGGGGTCCCGCCGGGCAAGCTTGTAGACGCGGTGGCCGTTTCCGAGTCAGCGCAGATGCACGAGCTGATCTCCCAGAACGCACCGGGAATCAGGACGCTCGCTCGCGCCAGGAACCTGAAGGCGGCGGAGTCGGCCCCATCGCGCGAGGAAGGTCAGTACGTTGTCTCGCACGGGCCGGGGTTCGACGTTTATCTGCAGGTCTCGGGACTGATCGACCTTGCGAAGGAGATCGCGCGGATCGACTCGGAGCTTGCGTCCGTCGAGAAGGAACTGGCGCGATCGAGCGCAAAGCTGGCTAACGAGCAGTTCATCTCCCGCGCTCCGGCCCAGGTGGTCGAGAAGGAGCGGCGGATCAAGGCCGAGCTTGAGGAGAGGAAAGCGAAGCTCGAGGAGCGGAGGAAGGCGCTCGCGGGGTAGTTGCCAGGGGTCGGCCCTCAGCTTGCTATGCTTCGGCGCGGTTGCGCCGGGGCATGGGATTGGGAGGTAACTCGTATGCCCTGCTGTCCTGTATGCCGTTACGAATACGTCGAGGGGGTGACGAAGTGCCCCGACTGCGGAGCCAAGCTGGTGGACGTGCTCCCGGAGGAGCCGCCGGACTCGGAAGAACGGTCGGAGCCTGCCGAACTCGTCACGATTGCAACCTTCATGACTCCGGTAGAGGCCGAGATGGCCAGAGTCAGGCTCGAATCGCAAGGCATCCAAAGCGTGATTGCCGATGAGATCATAGGCCGCATGGACTTCCCGCTCGTGTTCGGCGGGGTCAAGGTCCGAGTCAGGGCGGAGGACGCCAGGAGAGCAGCCCGGGTTCTCGGCAGAGACCGGAACCAGGAGAGCTAGCCCGTGATGCGCAGCCATACAATGCCTATCGACCACATTCCCGACTGGGAGGAGCGCCTTGCGCGCCAGGATGCGTTCTGGCAGTGCGAGAAAATCGACCGGCCGGTGGCGCAGATCACGCTGCCGAAGCGGAACCCGGACTATCCGTGGCCGAAGTCGAAGACCTATGCCAGTGAACGTGAGCGGTGGACGGACAGCGAGTACCTGGCCGAATGTGCGCTCGCCTGGGTCATGAACACCGACTGGCTCGGCGATTCCCTGCCCTGCACCTGGCCGAACCTCGGCCCCGAGGTCTTCAGCGCGTTCTTCGGCTGCGAGCTGGAGTATACTGCCACTACATCCTGGTCTGTCCCGATCATCCATGAGTGGTCCGACGTGGACAAGGTCAGGTTTTCGGAGGACAACTCCTACTGGAAGAAGATCGAGGAGATGACCGATGCCCTGCTCGTAGTCGGCAGGAATAGATTCTACACGGGCATTACCGACCTGCATCCCGGCGGGGATGCGATTGCGGCGTTCCGCGACCCGGCCCAGCTCAACGTGGACCTGATCGAGTCGCCCGCCGAGGTCAAGAGCCTTCTTTCGCGCGTAACAGACACCTTCCTGCAAGTCTACGACCATTACTACAGCAAACTCACCGCCGCCGGGCAGGCGATAAGCGCCTGGTGCGGCATCGTCTCGACCAGGAAGTGGTACGTTCCTTCAAACGACTTCTCCTGCATGATCTCCAAGAAGATGTTCGACGAGGTCTTCCTACCAGGGATCAGACAGGAATGCAGGCACCTCGAGGCCAGCATCTATCATCTCGACGGGCCCGGCGCGCTGCGGCATCTCGACAGCCTGCTCGATATCGAGGAACTGAACGCAATCCAGTGGGTCTACGGCGAAGGAAACGGTCGGGAAACAGATTGGCTGCATGTCTACAAGCGGTGCCAGGCCGGGGGAAAAGGGCTGCAGATGGGCGTCGAGGCGGGCGACCTCGACTTCTGGATGGGGAACCTGCGCCCGGAGGGCCTGTGGCTCACGATCAACGGGGTGCGCGACCGTGACCACGCGGAGGCCGTGCTCCGGAAGATGCGCACCTGGAAGTAGAGGCCGCGCTTCCTGCCTTCTTATCTCTCCTCCTCTTGACTCGCTCCCGCCGGGTTTAGATGCGGGGGACCAGGTGGTAACCTAGGCTCAAGCGCATCCTCTAGCGGCGCTGGAGACGAGCAATGGCGGAGATGTTTCTGGACCGGGTGGACGCGGGGCGGCGGCTTGCAGACGAGCTGCGAGGCCGGGTAGCCGCGGACACGGTGGTGCTGGCCATCGCGCGCGGAGGAGTGCCTGTGGGCGGTGAAGCGGCGCTCGCCCTCGGCCTGCTTCTTGACGTGGTGTTCCCGCGAAAGCTGCCCATCCCATGGAACCCCGAAGCCGGCTTTGGCGCTGTGACAAGCGACGGCACGATCGTGCTCAATGACGCGCTCGTCGGGGAGGTAGGGCTTACGAAAAGCCAGGTGAATGCTATAGCGGCCGAGGTGAGGAGGGAAATCGAGCGCGCGGAGTTGGCGCTGAGACGCAAATGGCCCGAGATCAGCGTAGTTGGCAAGGAGGTTGTAGTGGTTGACGACGGCCTGGCAAGCGGCTATACTATGTTAGCCGCGGTGCAAGCGGCCAGGCGGAGCGGCGCTAGGCGTAATGTGGCAGCCGTCCCTGTGGCGTCCGAGGCCGCGGTTCGCCTGATTGGCGGGTCGGCGGATGAGCTGGTCTGCTTGATCGAAAGTCACAACCTGCCCTTTGCGGTGGCCGACTACTACGCAGTTTGGCACGACGTGAGCGACAAGGAAGCCTTGGAGTACCTAGGCAAGGTGCAGCATTCGAGCAGGAATCGGTGAGGCGTGCGGCGAAGCAGAATTCTCAGCTAGGAAGCAGCCACAGGTGGCGTCCGGCTCAGCCTGCTGCAGCGTTGCACGAAACGGCCCCAGGATGGGACCGTTCCAGCATAGCTCGCTTGTGAAGGAGGAGTGCAAATGTCTAAGTACGCGAAACTGGCAGGACAGCGGCTTGCCAAGTGGTTCTTGCCATTGCTTGTCCGCTTCCTGCCGAAGTGGGAAGCCAGGCAGAAGCTTGATAAGGGTCTGCTGACGCTGATCTCTTGGGCCAGGATGATCCCGTATGATGCGGATCAGAGGCTGCAGCTTGATCAGGTTGCAGAGTTCATCCGTCAGGGGCATCCGGTGGTAGACGTAGTGCGCCGGATGATCCGGCACCTCCACCCGAGCTACCTTTCCTGCCTTATCCAGAACCTGTATGTGCCGGTGTGGGAGAAGGGGAACGTGCGGCAGGCATTCCGCGAGAGGGAGGGTTTCGAGCCGCCTTTCCTCGCAGTCATCTCGCCGCTGAAGGAGTGCAACCTGCAGTGCATCGGATGCTATGCGGATGCTGCGCGCGAGAAGCAGGAACAGCGCCTGGACTTCCGAGCGATGGACAGGATTGTGACCGAACTGAAGAGCTACGGCACCCCGTTCATCGTCTTTACGGGCGGCGAGCCGACCCATCCGCTGATATGGGAAGACATCAAGCAGGTTTGCGCCAAGCACCACGATCAGGCCTTCATGATGTACACCAATGGTACCCTTCTGGATGAGAAGAGGGTGCAGGATCTGATCGAGCTCGGCAATCTGTCTCCCGCGATAAGTATTGAGGGATGGGAAGCAGAGACGGACTCCCGAAGGGGGAAGGGTGTCTTCAAGAAGATCGTCGATGCCATGGACCGCCTGAGGGAGGCTGGAGTGATGTTTGGCTTCTCTCTTACCTACACGAGCAAGAACGTTGCGGCTGCGACTGACTCCCGCCTGATCCAGTTCCTACTCGACAAAGGCGCGTGCTACGGTTGGTACTTCATGTACGTGCCGGTAGGGAAGGACCCGGATACGAGCCTCGTAGTCAGTCCGGCAGACAGGGACAAGATAAGGGACTTCACCTGGCGGATGCTCAAAGAGAAGGGAATGTTCATATTTGATTTCTGGAACTCGGGGCATCTCTCACAGGGCTGCATCGCCGGCGGCAGATACCTGCACATCAACAACAGGGGCGACATCGAGCCGTGCGTGTTCTTCAAGTTCACAACGCATAACATACATAACTGCACTGTCGTTGATGCTCTAAGATCGCGGCTGTTCCAGAACGTGAGGATGTGCCATACGAAGCAGCGCAATCCGCTCACGCCGTGCTGCTTCATGGACAACCCAGCCGCCGGCAAGTTCGCCATTGAGGACTCCGGAGCGCGTCCGACTGAGGCAGGCGGCGAGGAGCTCTTCAAGAGCATCTACCCCTTCCTCGAGCGGTTCTCCGAGGAGTACTACGAGAAGTTCGCCAAGCGGAACTGGGAAAGCAACCCGGACTACGATTACTTCCGCAGTATCTACGCAGACGGCCACTGGCGACAGCTCAGGAAGGTCGTCTCCCCGGAGAAGACGGTACTGGACAACTATAACGCCGTATCTGAGCCACTGCACGACAAAGCGGATAAGAAGGAGAAGACGGCGGTGTGATCTGTGACCGCGGATCGCTCGGCATTGCGTGCTGAATGGGGCTGGGCAGTGATCGACCGCTGAGTGCTGATAGGCGGCGGATGGCGCCCAGCCCCATTTCGTGCTATAATAGAGCCAGCGCGGCCATGGGGGCCCGAACACCGAGGAGAATGTCGAATGGCGAAAGCTGACGAGCAGAAGAGAGCAGAGGGCCAGCATGGCACTCAGGAACCCGCGTGGCACGAGCTGCCGAGGGGCGGCCTGATGGTCGAGCCTGGCAGCGCTGAGCGCTACAAGACCGGCGACTGGCGCACCGAGCGACCGATTTGGGACGCCGAGAAGTGCAATAGCTGCCTACTTTGCTGGATGTTCTGCCCCGACAGCTCGATCATGGTCGAGGATGGCAAGGTCGTCGGAATCGACTACGAGCATTGCAAGGGCTGCGGGATATGCGCCGCCGAGTGTCCTCCGAGGGTGGCGGCAATCCAGATGCGGCCCGAGGCGGAGTACCGATAGTCACAGTTCCGAGGTATGGGCGACGGAGAGCAATCCCCGTCGCTCATACCTCGGCGTTCATGCGCGGCACCCTACCGCGCTCCTCTCTAGCGATCTCCCTCAGTCGTTCACGCAGGACTACTACTTCTACCAGCGTCTGCCCTTTTTCGCGCAGCAGCCTTGTCAGGCCGGACCATTCCGACGTACGCTTTACAAAGCCTGCCTGATAGGATAGGCTAAGCCATGTCCTGGGCACGGCGTTCAACAAAGCAGCGCGGATGACCCATGCACACCAAAGGACGAGGAAGGCATCAGACGCCGCTATCCGGGAGCGGACGGCAATCTGGTCCTGATGCAGAGAAAGGCAAACGTGGAATCCGCACGTGCGGTGCCATGACAGCAATGGGTCGCAGGTCCAGATCGAGCTCCAGATAGGGAAGGGAGGTAATCCGGCAATGGGTGCGGCCAAGACGTTACACCGCGCGAGATCCACCTCGCGTAGCGGGGCAAGCACACACGGCGATGTGTAACCGGGATCAGGGTCCTCGCCGGCAGCTAGATACGAACTGGGCCGACCGTCTCGCGAAGCTCTGTGCATTGTACTACTGCCTCTGTGGCTGTGTGGCACTTGCACTTGACCTCGTGGACTCCCTGCATACGGGCAGGTTCACCGTGGTGAGTGATTCCTCGCTGCCAGTTATGAGGTGGCTCTCCCTCATCGGCTTCGTGGGAGCGGGGGCAGCGTATGTAGGATATCCCAGGCGGCCACTCTGGCGCGTGGTTGCGGTCCTGCTGCCCGTGGTTTTCGGTGCTGCTGCTGGCTTGCTTTGGGCCTTGTGGCTTTACCGCGGATAGGTTCCATTGATCGTGACCAGCCAATCGCGCATGAGACCGCCACGACAACTGGAAGCTCTTCGTCTCCATCGGGCGCAGCGTTCGTGTAACGCCAGTCGCCCTGGCGCGTTCCTAGCGTCGGCGGCGCGGGAACCCAAGGCAGGAGAGCCCGGCGGTCCGAGCTTCCGGACATTCGGCTCGTGCAGAGTGGCGGAGTCGGCTGCGAAGTCATGTAGACCCCGTCAGGGATCTGCCCAAGCTCACTTAGCTGCCGTTTCCAGGTGCCTTCTCGCCTCCGCGGCGAAGATCGCGGCGCTCTCTTTCTCTGATGCTTTGTTGGTCTCCAGGTATCTGAGAGTGCTCGTGCAGGCTTGAACCATAAGGCTGCAGCCCAGGATGCGGTGGCGGTGAGTGGAAGAGGCGCTCTCGGGCGGGGTGAGCGCTTCGAGGAAGCGGGATATGGAGTCGAACCGGATGGCGATTCCCTTCACGAAGTCATAGTAAGATTCACGCGTCATCTCACGGTTCGCAAACGATCGTGCGCCCGCGTCGTACTGGTCGAGCAGATTCCGTGCGTCCCCGTCGGCAAAAGCGCGGAGGCCGGTATAGCGCTCGTCCGCGACTTTCGGCTCCGGCTTCGGGTCGAGCTTCGCGAGCTGTTCTAGCTCCTTGCGGCTCTCGTTGAACAGAGACTGGACTGCCAGCGCGAGCGCCAGCCGCTCGTGCGGCACCGGGTTGTTCGGGTCGATCTCCACCGCGCGGCGGTACTGCTCTTCCGCCTCTTCGAACTTCTTGTGTTTCCAGCAGTAATCGCCGGCAGCCAGGCGAGACTTGAGGTCCTGAGGACGCTGATCGGCTTGGCTCGTAAGGACCTTGGCCGCCTTGTCGGGAGCGCCCCGTCTCTCGTAGATGGCAGCCATCTCCTGGCGGACGGCTTCGTTCTCGGGGTCGATATCCTGAGCACGCTGCAGTTCCTCAATCGCCTGGGAGTGCATCTCCCGCTGCTCGTAGAGCCGGACGAGCTTCAGGCGCGTATCCATGTTCCTGGGATCGGCGTTGACGGCGTTCCGGTACTCCAGGATGGCGCTTGCCAGATCCCCAGCTTTGGCGAACCGCTCCGCCTTGTCAACGTGGGAAGCGGCATCGTCGGCCGGAGGCTCGGCCGTCTGCGCAACCGAGGAACCGACCTGCGGGCCGGGCGCCAGAACCGCCGCACCCGCCTTGCCACCCTTGAACACATGATCGACAAGCTGGTAGACGACGCTGCTGATCGCCGACTGCATGGCATTCGAAAGAGCGCGGTCGCGCGCGCCCACAGGGGATACGACCGTTACTCCCTCGGTCCGCCAGACCTTCTTCGTCTGTGTCTGGGCCAGCCAGACGCTCGCCTTCACCCGGTCGTCTTTCACGGAGACATCCCCTGAAGCGGCACAGTCCGCTCCGATGAGGCCCGCAACCCGGAGCCTGGCCTCAAGAGTGGTTACGGCAACCAGATCCTCGGGCTTGATGTGGTGTTCCCGCAGCGCACGCTTGAAAAGCACCGACTCGGGGTCAAAATCCACCACGTCGGCCTTACCGGTCTGGCGGAGATAGGTCTTGATCGCCTGGGTAGCTTCAGCGGCGAGGTCGGGCTTCGCGCCGTCGCTCAGGGTCACAGGAAAAAGCAGCACAGTCGGCAGCTCGGCGTTCGCTGCTCGGACCACTGGAGCAAGAAGGAAGACGACCAGGCTGACGGCGACGAGGGTTCTCATGGCCTATCCCTTCAGAAGCTCGACGTACTGCTTGCAGGTTCGGATCCCCTGGTCGGCGGCGTCAACATCGATGCCTTTGGCCTTCCTGTCCAGATACAGCTGGATGGCGCGGTTGAAGTTGGACGCAGCACCGTCCTTCTTGCCGAGGTTGTAGAGGCACATTCCAAGAGCCTGACGGTTCTCGGGGGTATCATCGCCGCGAGAGATGGCATCCTGGTAAGCGGAGGCGGCAGCGTCGTAGTCACCCCTGGCGTAGGCATCGCGGGCGTCGTCCGCCGGGCTGTGCTCCGGTGTGGCGGGCGTGGGCCCGGCGACCTGTTCTGGCTGTCGCGTGGGGGAGGACGACGCGGGCTTGGGCTTCCTGATGGGAAATGGTTCGAGCGGCGCAGGCGCCGCTCCGACGTCAGGACGGTCGTAACTGAGTTCCTCCCTAGGACCTGAGGGTGCTTGCGGCGGCTGGGCAGAGCCGGGCGGCGGAGGCTGATATGTCCAGGCGGGGATAGCGGAGTTCGCTGACGGCGTGTTGACCGGCGGCGGCATCGGCGGCTGCGCGGAGGGCTGCGACGGCCGCGGCCGGACAGGCTGCGCCTTGGCCGGCCGCTCCCTGCCCCCGAGGAGCGCTGATGCCATCACGAGAGCAACCACGAAGACCAGGACACCGGCTGCCCAAGGCAGCGGAATCCGCCTCGCCGCTGCCAGCACACGGGCCGGAAGGACGTCCGGCTGCCTCGGCTCCACCTCCCTCAACCTCTCCAGCTTGCCCCGGAGTTCGGCGAGTTTGTCCCGGTCGGCAACGCTTTCTGGGTTGGACTCGAATACGCGCTCTATCTGCCGGATCGCGGCGTTCAGGTAGTCCTCCGCATCCTCCCGGTTGCCCTTCTCCGCCTGCTGCTCCGCCTTTCTCTCATAGATGAGACCGAGCAGCGACCGGGCCGACGGGCTGTTCGGGTTCATGCGAAGCGCCTGCCTGCATTTCGCAAACGCAGCCTCCAGGTCGCCGCGCTCGCATAGCCTGAGTGTCTCGTAAAGCAGTTCGGCTACGGCCTCGTCAGTCGGCGGCACCGACTGCTCGGCCTGCTCCTCGACCTCAAGCTCCAATGCTTCGACGACGAGCCGTTTCCCACACTCGCGGCAGTACTTGCTCGTCTTCGCGTTCTTCGTACCGCACCGGCTGCAGATCAACTTACATCACCACACGCTGCGAGCGGCAACTTCGCAGCCGCGAGCAAGCTCACTCTCTAGGCTGGCGGTTCGTCGCTCACTGCTCGATAAGTGTCGGCTGGGGCCGGGTATGCGCGACCCCGAGATGCTCGTAGGCGAGCCTTGTGGCCACGCGCCCGCGCGGCGTCCGCTGCAGAAAGCCGATCTGCAGCAGATAGGGCTCGTAAACGTCCTCTATCGTGTCCCGCTCCTCGCCGATGGCGGCCGCTATAGTCTCGATGCCAACAGGTCCTCCGTCGAATTTTTCGACGATCGTTCGGAGGAACTTGCGGTCCGTGTTGTCCAGGCCGCGCCAATCGACTTCGAGCATGGCAAGCGCCTGATCGGCTACGTCTTTAGTTATTATGCCATCTGCACGCACTTGGGCGTAGTCGCGTACTCGTCTGAGCAGGCGGTTTGTGATCCTGGGCGTGCCTCTGGACCGGCGGGCGATCTCCAGGGCGCCATCATAATCGGTTTCGATGCCCAGAATACCCGCCGAACGCAAGGCGATCTCCCTCAAGTCCTCCTCGGTGTAGAACCCGAGGTAGTGGACTATTCCGAAGCGCTCCCTGAGCGGCGACGTGATCAGCCCCGCCCGCGTGGTCGCGCCGACCAGTGTGTACTTGGGCAGCTCGATCTTGAGCGTCCTTGCGCTCGGCCCTCTGCCGATGACCACGTCGATGTGGTAGTCTTCCATGGCCGGGTAAAGGATCTCTTCAACCGCGCGGGCGAGCCTGTGGATCTCATCCAGGAAGAGCACGCTGCCCGGCTCCAGGTTCGTAAGAATGGCGGCGAGGTCGCCCGCGCGCTCAATTGCAGGCCCGGAGCTCGCGCGGATCGGCGCGCCCATTTCATTCGCAATAATATGGGCAAGCGTTGTCTTGCCCAGGCCAGGAGGACCGTACAGCAGCACGTGGTCAAGCGGCTCACGCCGCTTCTTGGCTGCCTCGACGAAGATCGCCAGGTTCTCCTTCACCTTGTCTTGTCCTATGAACTCATCGAGCCGTCTCGGGCGAAGCGAGTATTCGACTTCGTAGTCTTCCTCGCGCAGCCCGGGGGAGATGACCCGCTCATCGACTTCCATGGTTATTCCCTACTGTAGTAGTTGTCTGTAAGGTCATGCGGCATGGGAAAAACGCAAGAGATCGTTCCCACGACCCATGCCCCATGCCCTATGACCTTATTGCGTCAGTTTCCTGAGGGCGAGTCGCAGCACCTCGGATGTGTCTTTCCTGTCCTTGGCAGACAAAAGCGCATCCTCAGCCGCTCTGCGGGCGGCCTGCCGGTCATAGCCGAGAGCCGCAAGGCCGTCGACAACGTCCTGCACTACTGCGCGCTCCGCGGGAGCGGCGGCTGCCTTCGCCCTCTCCACCCAAGCCAGGGTACCCATTTTCTCCCTCAGCTCCAGCGTGATCCGCTGGGCCATCTTGTTCCCGACTCCCGGGACGCGGTTGAGCGAAAGGTGATCCTCCCGGGAGATCGCCTCTGCTATATTTTCGACTGAAAGCACAGACAAAATGTTCAAGGCTACCTTCGGGCCGACGCCTGTGACCGTCAAGAGCAGTTCAAACAAGTTCTGCTGGTCTGTGTCCCGAAAGCCGTAGAGGGTAATGGCGTCCTCCTTCACGTGCGTGTACGTGTGGAGCTTGACCCTTGCTCCCGGCTTAGGCAGTTCGGCCATGACCGAGAGCGGGGCGTAGACCTTGTAACCGACTCCGCCCACATCTATCACGACGTAGTCCGCCTCGACCCTCACCAGCTCGCCTGAGATATGTGCTATCACCCCGTCTACTTAGTCTCCGAAGAAGCTGAGAGCCTTCAGCTAGAATATCACCTTGTTCAGCGGGTACTCGACTATGCCTTGCGCGCCGGCGCGGCGAAGGCGAGGGATCAGGTCCCGCACAGTCTTCTCCTCAACAATAATCTCGACCGCAACCCATCGCTCATCCGAAAGCGGCGAGAGTGTCGGGTTCTTGAGAGCAGGCAGAAGGCTTATCACCGAGTCCAAACACGTCCGCTCGACGTTCATCTTCAGCCCGACCAGCCCTTCGGCATTCAGCGCCGCCTGCAAGAGCATCGCGATGTTCTCCATCTTCTGCCGCTTCCGGTCGTCCTGCCAGCTCGATTTGTTGGCAATGAACCGCGTTGTCGATGCGAGGACCGAGTCAATTATCTTCAGGCCGTGCGCCTGCAGGGTCCCGCCGGTCTCGGTGCCCTCGACGATTGCGTCCACAAGCTCGGGCGCCTTGACCTCCGTGGCGCCCCAGGAGAACTCCACCTCGACATTCACTCCGTGGCTGGCAAAGTACCGCTTCGTCACGTTCACAAGCTCGGTCGCGACGCGCTTGCCCTCCAGGTCCTTCGGCCCAGCGATGGGCGAGTCTTTGGGCACTGCGAGCACCCACTGGTAGGGCAGGGCAGACTGTTTCGAGTAGTGCAGTTCCGCGATCTCGTGGACATCGGCGTCGCATTCCACGACGTTATCATAACCCGTGATGCCAGCGTCCAGGGCCCCGGCCTCCACGTACCTCGGGATCTCCTGCGCGCGCAGCAGCGTTATCTCGATCTCCGGATCGTCGCAGGTCGGATGGTACGACCTGGTGGTTGCGCGGAAGTCGAACCCCGCACGCTTGAACAGATCGAACGTCGCGTCCTGGAGGCTTCCTTTCGGCAGGCCAAGCTTAACCTTCAACAGCCCCTACCTCTCTCGAAAGCGTTTCAAGCGCAATTATACTTGGGGTCAGCAGGGGCGTCAAACGCGAGTCGAGCGAGTCGCGGGAGTCGTCCGCCCCAACAGGGATCATCCCTTTCGTGCCTTCGTCTCTTTCGCGCTTTCGTGATGACAGGCCTGCCGCTCCCCCGCCAGGCTTCTCAGCGTCGAAGAATGCGCGTGGCAGATGCAGACGGCGAGCGCGTCGGCGGCGTCATCCGGCTTCGGCGGCCTGGGAAGCCCAAGTATCCGCTGCACCATATACTGAATCTGCTTCTTCTCGGCGCCGCCGTAACCGACAACAGCCTGCTTGACCTCCATCGGAGTGTATTCGACCGTCGGCAGCCCCCGCTCCGCCGCAGCCAGCAGAACGACGCCCACAGTCCGACCAACGGCAAACGCCGTCGTCTCGTTCTTCGCGAAGAACAAACGTTCGGTTGCGAGGACATCAGGACCGTGCTCGTCCATGAGCCTTCCCACCTGGTCGTAGATAGACATCAGCCGGTCCGCGGGCGGGTCCTGTGAACTCGTCACAATCGCGCCGAAGGCGACCGCGCGAGTCCGATCGCCCTCCTTCTTGACTATCCCGTATCCGGTTGTCGCCGTTCCGGGATCGATCCCCAGTATCAGCACTGTCTACCCTCGACCACATGCTACCACCAGGCCGGCTCTCGGTCAAGGCGGCAGGCGGGGGCGCCGAGGCCTGCCTGGTTGCGCCTTTCCTGACCAGGCTCGCTTACCTCGGGACGGTGCAGGATGGTCAGACCGAGCGATCGGCAGGCGGCAGACCGTCCCAGGTCGCCGTGCTGATCGGAAGACCGGGCGGCACGTGTGACAAACGGAGCCCACGACTGTGGGCGAGAGCAGTCGCGGGCTCCGTTTGCAAAAGGAAAGCATGGTCTGCGTTGGTCCGGCTCTGTAGTACCCCACAACTACCAGACTTAAACGTCCAAGCTTCGGACGAGCCGCAGTTATCTCTGCAGTTCGGCAACCGGCTCCCGGACGACGAAACTCCCCATCTGCCTGAACCTCTCGTACCGCTGGGCAGCGAGTTCCACGGCGGGGACCGTGGCTAGCTCCCCCAGATGGCGCAGAACCGCGTCTTTCAGGCTGCGGGCCGTCTGTTCCGGATTCCTGTGCGCTCCGCCGAGCGGCTCCGGGATGATCTCGTCGATCACCCCAAGCTCGAGGGCATCCTGCGAGGTGATTCTGAGCGCGGCGGCCGCCTCCTCCTTGCGATCAGGCGCGCGCCACAGGATCGCGGCGCATCCTTCGGGTGGAATAACGGAGTAGATGGCGTTTTCGAGCATAAGAATGCGGTCGCCGACACCGATCCCGATTGCGCCGCCGCTCCCACCCTCGCCGAGCACGGCAACCACTATAGGGACCTTCAGTGTGGACATCTCCATCAGGTTGCGAGCAATGGACTCGCTGATGCCTCGCTCCTCGGCGGCAACGCTGCAGTCGGCAGCGGGAGTATCCACGAGACATATGACGGGTCTGCCGAATTTCTCAGCGAGCTTCATCAACCTGAGTGCCTTGCGGTAGCCCTCCGGCTTGGCGCTGCCGAAGTTGCGGTATTGGCGGTCTTTGAGGTCGCGGCCCTTCTGCTGGCCGACCCACATGACCTCACGCCCGCCGATGCTGCCCATGCCGCCGATCATGGCGTGGTCGTCGGCGAAGAGCCGATCGCCGTGCAATTCCAGGTAATCGTCGAAGATCAGCCTGACATAGTCCAGGGTGTAAGGCCGTTTCGGATGCCGCGCGAGAAGCGTCTTGTCCCAGGGCGTGAGGTTGGAGAAGATCCGCCGCATCAGCCTGTCTCTGTGCTCCTCAAGCGCGGCGATCTCCTCCGAACGGTCCTCTCCCTCCTCCGCGGTCAGCCGCTTGATCTCCTCGATTTGGGCCTCAAGCTCCAGTATGGGCTTCTCGAAGTCGAGAACGTTGAGCGGGTTAGATGGCATATGCGGCCTCCCGGGAGCAGAACTGGAGCAACCTGATCAGGGTGGGCCTGATCTCTTTTCGCGTCAGCACGAGATCGGCCATGCCATGCTCCAGTTGGAACTCGGACATTTGGAAATCCGGTGGGCGGTTGATGACGCCGGCCTGCTGAGCTACTCGCTGACCGGCGAAGCCGATCAAGGCCCCTGGTTCGGCTATGATGACGTCGCCTATCGATGCAAAGCTCGCGTGCACACCTGCCGTAGTGGGATCGGTCAAGACGACCAGGTACGGTAGTCCGGCCTCGTTCAACTTCGCGATCGCCGCGCTCGTCTTGGCCATCTGCATGAGCGAGAGAATGCCCTCCTGCATCCTTGCGCCTCCGGACGCGCAGAACACGACAAGAGGACGGCTCTCGGCGATCGCTGTCTCGGCCGCGCGGACAACTTTCTCGCCATACACGCTTCCCATGCTCGCGCCTCTGAAGGCGAAGTCCGCCACACCGATCACGACAGGATACGAGCCAATGGTCGCCCTTCCGATGACCATCGGATCTGCCAGCCCGGTTCTCGCCATGTCGCCCTGGATCTTGACCTCATATTCGGGAAAATCGAGTGGATTAGCCGTACACAGCTCGGTTCCGAATTCCTCGAAAGTCCCCTCGTCAACCGTGATAGCCAACCGTTCAAGCGCGCTAAGCTTGAAGTGATAGCCGCACTTGCTGCAAACCCGCAGGTTCTTCTCCAGCTCCTTGTTGAAAAGGAGCTCGCTGCATTTCGGGCACTTCGTCCAGAGGCCGTCGGGAAGGGCATCGGCGCTCTGCCGCGCGACCTTCCTAGCATTCCTGGACTTACGGCCGAACCACCCAATATGTGCCATTCGTCAGCGGGTACCTCCGTACCAGGTCGCCCAAGTCGGGCAGCTACAGTATACCAACTGCAAGGGTTCCGTGCAAATCCTGGCGTCCTGGCGCGGTTTCGCGGCAGCAGGGGGGTGTTGGGTGCTAGCTACTCGGTGTCGGTAGGGACCTGGGCGCGGCGGAACCGACCCGCCTCGTGCCGGTCCTGCCGGCCGTTCGCACCTCTCCCGCATCCCCTGCTTCTTCGGTTGACTACGGCGGCTCTACGAGGTAAAATAACAGTGGTCGTAGGGCAGATTGCTTGCCCTGCCGATAATCTAGCAGGCGCGCCGCGAATGTCGATCGCGGCGGCCGAGGCTCGTTCCAGGGTTTTGGCACCACCCATACTTTCCGCCAAAGCCCTTTTCGGCGTTGTACCAGGAACCGACATGTCGCTCTCAAGTGTGCTCAAACTGAATAATGACCTGGACGAGTTCCGGCAGGTTCGGGAGAGAATGGCGCGCGGCTGCGAGCGTGTACAGCTCGACGGCCTTTCCGGACCTGCAAAGGGGTTCTTCCTTGCAGGGCTGGTGCGCGAGTTCGGGCGTGCCGCACTCATCGTCACGTATTCGAGCGAGCAGGCAGAGCGGCTTGCAGACGATCTTACGCATTACGGGTTCGGCGAAGATGAGCTTTTTGTGCTCCCGCCGTCCGACGCGCTCATCTACGAAGAGGGCGCACCCGACTTCAGGGTGATCGGCCAGCGGCTGGCCGCCATGGAAGCGCTCTCGAGCGACAAGCCTGTCGCCGTCGTTGCCCCCGTGAACGGCGCGCTTCGACGCACGATGCCGCCGGCTCTCCTCCGAGAGTCAAGACTCGAAGCTGGTGTCGGGAAGACGCTCGTCGTAGACCAGTTCGTCCGGCGCCTGGTCGAGCTTGGCTACGAGCGCACCGAGATCTGCGAGATGCACGGGGAGTTCAGCCAGCGCGGTGGCATCATCGATGTCTACCCGTCGAATGAGAACGATCCGGTCCGCATCGAGCTGTTCGGCGACGAAGTGGAGAGTATCCGCACGTTCGATCCATCGTCTCAGCGATCCACCGGCCGGAGGCAGAGTGTGCTGGTTCTGCCGGCACGCGAGCTGATTCTGACACGGGCAAACGCCGAAGCCGCGGTTCCGGTGCTGGAGGACGAGATGGCCGAGCAAGCTCGGCGGCTCGAGCGGGCCGGCCAGCGGGAGGAGGCGGCGCGGCTCAGGGACAAGGTGGAAGACGACATAACTCGCATAGCAAACCTTGCCTACTTCGATGGTATCGAATGCTATCTGCCGTACATCCATCCCGAGGAGCACAGCATTGCCGACTATCTGCCGCCTTCCGCGCTGATGGTCGTCGATGAGCCGCACCAGGTCGCGTCGCACTGGGAGCAGCACGAGCAAGACATGCTTGAGGTGCTGATCAACCGGGCGGCGCGAGGGCTTCTGCTCGCCTCGACGCGAAGCCAGCACGTGCCGCTCGAGGCCGCAATGCGCCGCGCGCTCGACAACCGACCCAGCCTGTTTCTCACAATGCTCTCGCGTAGAGCGCCCTTTGGGAATCCGTCGACCAAGATCCACATCGAGTCGTCACCTATGGAGACGTTCGGCGGCCAGATCGACGCAGTTGCCGAACAGGCGAAGACTTGGATCGGGAACGGGCTGCGGGTGGTCTTTGCGACCGCTCAGCACGATCGCATTGTCGAAGTGCTGGGTGAGCGGGAGATCGGCGCCGGCTCGATCGAACAGCTCGAGACCCGGGGCCGCCCAGGCGCTTATGTCGCCGCAGCGCCGCTGCAGTCGGGGTTCAAGCTGCCCGCTATCCGGCTCGCCGTCCTCTCCGACGCAGAGGTCTTTGGGATTGCGAGAATCCGGCGGCCTAGACGCGTAGCCAAGGAAGGCGTGCCGATATCGACGATCCTCGACCTCAAAGAGGGCGATTATGTCGTCCACGTGGCCCACGGCATTGGCGTCTACCGGGGCATACATCGCCTTACGGTTGACAGCGTATCGCGAGACTACCTGCTGCTCGAGTACGCGGGCGAGGACAGGCTCTACGTCCCGACGGAACAGATAGACCGGGTTCAGAAGTACATCGGCGGCGAGGACAATGTTCCGGTCGTGCACCGGCTGGGGGGCAGCGAGTGGCTGCGCGCCACCAGGCGGGTGAAAGCGTCCGTCAGGGAGATGGCCGAAGAGCTGATCGAGCTCTACGCCTGGCGACAGGCCCTGGGAGGCTACTCGTTCAGCCCGGACACGCCCTGGCAGCAGGAGATGGAATCAGCTTTTCCTTACGAAGAGACATCCGATCAGCTTCAGGCGATAGATGAGGTGAAACACGACCTGGAGGAGCCGAAGCCGATGGATAGGCTGATCTGCGGCGATGTCGGTTTCGGAAAGACGGAGGTGGCGATCCGGGCGGCGTTCAAGGTCGTGAACGATGGAAAGCAGGCCGCGGTGCTTGCGCCCACAACGGTGCTCGTGCAGCAGCACTGGAACACGTTCAAGGAGCGGCTGGGAGCGTTTCCGATCAACATCGAGATGCTCTCGCGGTTCCGCAGCAGGAAAGAGCAGAAAGAGGTCGTTGAGGGTCTCCGAGTCGGCGCCGTAGACATAGTGATAGGCACGCACAGGCTGCTTTCGAGGGACATTCAGTTCAAGGATCTCGGCCTTTTGGTTGTTGACGAGGAGCAGCGATTCGGAGTCGGTCACAAGGAGCGGCTGAAGCAGCTCAAGAAGTCTGTAGATACGCTCACCATGACTGCGACGCCGATACCGAGGACGCTGCACATGTCGCTTTCGGGGATTCGGGATATGAGCATCATCAATGACCCGCCTGAAGGCCGGACTCCGATCAAGACGTTCGTCCGGGAGTATGATGACGAGATAGTGCGGGAGGCGATAGTTCGGGAGTTGGACCGAGGCGGGCAGGTCTACTTCGTCCACAACCGCGTAGAGAGCATTGCTCACGCTGCAGGGCACGTATCGAAGCTGGTTCCCTATGCGAGAGTCGGGATCGCTCACGGGCAGATGGCTGAGGACGATCTCGAACGGGTGATGCTCGATTTCTACGATCGCCGGTTCGACGTGCTGGTGTGTACGACGATCATCGAAAGTGGGCTGGACATCCCCAATGTGAACACCATCGTTGTGAACGATGCGGACAAGATGGGCCTGGCCCAACTCTACCAGCTCCGAGGCAGGGTCGGGCGATCGGACCGGCAGGCCTACGCCTATCTGATGTACCGGACGGACAAGCTGCTCTCGGAGGTCGCCGAGAAGCGGCTGGATGCGATAAGAGAGTTCACCGATCTTGGGTCGGGGTTCAGGCTGGCGCTCCGGGACCTGGAGATCCGTGGGGCCGGGAACCTGCTCGGGCCTGAGCAGCACGGCCAGATAGCTCAGGTCGGGTTCGATCTCTACTGCCAGCTTCTATCGCAGGCGATAGCCGAGCTCAACGGCGAGGAGGTCGAGGAGGTCCAGTTGCCGCCCGTTGACCTGCCGCTCGACGCATACATCCCGGATGATTACGTCAGAGCTGAGGCACAGCGGATATTCTTCTACAAGAAGATGGCGGCGGCGAAGTCTGCCGGCGAGGTGCAGCAGATCCAGGAAGAGTTGGAGGACAGGTTCGGCGACCCTCCCAGGCAGGTGTGGAATATGCTCGCCGTGCTGCGGCTGCGGGTGCGCGCCGCGGAACTGGGAGTAGCCGCGATCACCACGGAGAAGCGGCAGATATGCATCCGGTTCGCGTCGGGGTTCAGGATCGTGCCGGACGTGCTGAAGGATCTGACTAGATCGCACAAGCGCCACTGGTTCCAAGCCGACCGCGTAGTGCTAAACCCGGATGGCCCTCGGATCATCGACATGGTCGAGGACATGCTGGAAGTCGTCGGCAAGGCCCTGAAGGCTAGTGCCCACAAGATGCAGGTGGCTTGAAAAGGTTGACACGGCTGATGCGAGGTGCTACACTCAACCTGACGGAGGCGGGAGTAGAGGGGTTCCCGCCCTAAAGAAGATCGCGGCGCGAGCCGATAATAACCGATGTAGACAAGCAGATCGAAAAAGGCAAACTCTTCGAAAGAAGGGGACGCAAAGCCGCAGGGGCTTCCTCCCGGGCCGGGGGTCCGGGAGCTGCCGGCCAGGCTGCCGTTCTTCCGCTTCGATGGTTTGCCTTTTTTGCTTTTGTGGGCCCGTCGAGCAGCGAGGAGGATACGAGTTGAAGATCTCGAGCGCGGAATCCGGGAAGGCTGTTGCGAGCAGAGGGGCATCAGCACGGCCGGAGGAGAAGATCCTGCCCAAGGAGATGCCTCGCAAGAAGGCGGCTGCTGCTCAACTGACGCCGCTTGAGCGAGGCATAGTCGTCGCCGAAGAAGCGCTCAAGGAGATTCCTGATACGAGAGACGAGATCGTCGAGGAACTCCGGAAACGCATTGAGGGCGGGGATTACAAAGTCAGCGGGGAGGACGTTGCCGAGATGATGATGCGCCGGAGGGCGGCGGATCGCCTGAGGTGATCTTGCCTGCGCGGCCGAGGCCGAGCACCTAGAGAGGCTTCAACTGAGCCTCTCTTTTCTGCTGTACGCGGCGGAAGGAATGGCCGTGGTGTCCGCCGAAGAGGTTAGGTGAAGTAGACAGGCTTGGGGGACCCTAGAATGCGCAACGCATTTGCTGTCGTCAACCAGAAAGGCGGAGTGGGGAAAACCACCACTGCGGTGAACCTTGCCGCATGCGCCGCAGCCGAAGGGGAGCGGGTGCTCCTCGTCGACACGGACCCGCAGGGCAACGCAACCAGTGGGGTTGGGATCGTCAAGTCGAGCCTGCGAGGGTGCATCTACGACGTGCTGATCAATGATGATCCGGTTCAGGACGTGGTTGTGAAGACGACGACACCAAACCTCGATCTGGTGCCAGCGCGGCTCGACCTGGCGGGCGCCGACATCGAGCTGATGTCCAGCATGTCCCGCGAGACTAAGCTGAAGCACGCGCTGCAGGAGATCAAGACCCGTTACTCCATGGTCATCATCGATTGCCCGCCGTCGCTCGGCCTGCTGACCATCAACGTTCTGACAGCGGCGGACTACGTCATCCTTCCCATACAGTGTGAGTATTACGCATTGGAGGGGATCAGCCAGTTGCTGAGAACGATCGAGCTGGTTAAGCAGCACCTGAACCCCAACCTGGACATCGCCAAGGTGCTCTTGACCATGTACGATTACAGAACTAACCTATCGCAGCAGGTGGTCAAGGAGGTCCAGACGTTCTTCCGTGATCAAGTGTCAGAGGTGCTGGTGCCCAGGAACGTTCGCCTATCGGAGGCGCCAAGCCACGGCCTTCCCATTATCGCTTATGACCCGAAGTCGAAGGGGGCGGAGGCTTACCACAGGTTCGCGGCGGAGGTGATAGCTTTTGGAAAAGAGAGGTCTCGGTAAGGGACTGGGTGCACTGATTCCCGGCGCCGGCCGGGAGGACAGGCTGCCGGTCGAAATCCCGGTCGATCAGATCACGTTTAACCCTTATCAGCCCAGGAGGTCCCGTGACGACGAGAAGTTCCAGGAACTGGTGCGTTCCGTCCGGTTGCATGGGATTCTTCAGCCGATCGTTGTCCGAACCAGCGGGGAGAGTGGCTACGAGCTCGTGGCGGGCGAGAGGAGGCTCCGAGCTGCATCCGAAGCCGGGCTTGTCAGGATTCCGGCCATTGTCAAACAGTTCACCAACGAGCAGACCCTCGAGGTAGCACTGATCGAGAACCTGCAGAGGGAGGACATCGGGCCTCTGGAGGCGGCCGGGGCTTACAAGCGGCTCATCGACGAGTTCGGGTTAACGCAGGACGAGATCGCATTCCGCATCGGCAAGAGCAGGCCATCGGTTGCAAACACACTTCGCTTGCTCAACCTCCCTGAGGAGATCCAACAGAGCGTTGCAGCGGGCCAGATCAGCGAGGGACACGCTCGCGCGCTGCTTTCGGTCGCGGATCCGGAGAGACAGAGGGCGGTGTGGCGCCGCGCGGTGAGCGAGCAGCTTACGGTGCGGGAAGCCGAGCGTCTGTGTCGTGATGCCGGCGTGCGGGATGTTTCACGTGAAACAAACGCGGGCCGGAACCCTCCAGCAGAGCGTGACCCAAACATTCTTGCGCTGGAAGAGGAGCTGCGCAGGCTGTTCGGCACACGCGTCACCATTACCGTCGGACGCGACAAGAGCAGGATCGAGATAGAGTTCTACAGCGAGGACGACCTAACTCGTATCCTGACCCTGCTTGGCGCCGCCTGACCGGAGGACTCTCTGTGACAACCACGAACCCGCCCGATCTCGACACCACTGACACCGAGAAGCAAGGGCACCGAAGATCGCCACTCGCTGGCCTGGTCCTTCTCGCTGTGTCCGCAGCCGCAGTGTTCCTACTTGGCTGCTTCGTGGTAGGGCCGTGGCTGAGTCGGAGACAGCCGACGATTGTCACCGCAGGTCCCGCGGCGACTCCGCCGGATCTCCGTCCACCGGCTGCGCCAGGACTGCCTAACGTCTCCCCTGCCCCGCCTCCTCGGGCGAAGATCACAGTGGAAGCGGAGCCTCTGCCGGAGCCGCCCGCCGCGCCACCTTCCGTCCCCGAGACGGCACCGCCCGCAGGAACCTCCCCGGAGACCGTCTCCCCTGCACCTGATCGATCTCCGCCGACTCCTGCGCGCGCTGGGGATGAGGCAGCATCTCAACCGCCGCTCCACCACGTTCAAGCAGGCATATTCACCCACAGGGCACGGGCCGAGGACCTCGCAGGCAGACTCTCCGCTGCTGGCTTCGTCGCGACCGTGCACCACCTGGAGCGAGACGGCAGCACAATGTACGCCGTACAGGCCGGTGCGTTTGCCAACCGTGACAATGCAGACGCCCAGGCCGAGGCGCTGCGCAAGGCGGGCTTCGAGGCCACCATCACAACTGAAGATCAACGTTAAGCGCTTCTTCCCTCCACCGCGAACTTTCGGCCCATTATTCGTGTCTAACTAATGTCCCCGACAGAAGGTGCCGACTCGAATGGACCACGACGAAGAACTGGTAAGCGCATGCCAGTCAGGCGACGTCGTTGCGTTTGAGACCTTGGTGCGCAAGTACCAGGATCGAATCGTGCGGCTGATGTACCTTCTGCTCGACAACGCTGACGATGCTGAGGACGTAGCGCAGGAGACGTTCATACGGGCGTTTCGCTGCATTGGAGCATTTCGGCACCGCTCCAACTTCAGCACCTGGCTGCATCGGATTGCCGTCAATACGGCTCGGAATTGGATAAGAGACAACAGAGTTGAGCGGGAGACCGTCCCGCTGCCGGATGAAAGGTGGTGGGCGGGTTCGACGCGGCCTGAGGAGATCCTGATCGCGCGGGAGCGCGCGATGGAAGTGAGGAATGCCCTCGCCCAGATCCCGCCTTGTTACCGCGAGGCTGTCATCCTCCGCCACTTCGATGGCCTATCGTATGAGGAGATCGCAGAGGCGCAGCAGGTCCCAGTCGGAACCGTGAGGTCGAGGCTTGCGAAGGGGCGCGAGCTTCTTCAGAAGTTCCTTAGACGCGGAACCGAGACCGCGTGTCCAGAAAGGATGGCGAACCATGGACTGCAGGAAGGCAAGGAGGCTTATTCCCCGCGCAGCAGACGGGGACGCCGATGAACTTTCGCTCGCACGTCTGCAGGGTCATCTTGCGTCATGCGAGGACTGCCGGCGTGCGTTCGATTCCTTATGCGCTGATATCCATGCTATCAAGGAGGCGCTGAATCTAGCAGCAGCGGAAGTCACCGTGCGGCCGGATTTCGCCTCGAGCGTTGCCCGAGTGGCAGCCGCCACGTGCTCCGAGGGGATGGTTCGTTCCTGGTCACTCTGGAACCCGGCGGCGCGGTTCTGGACGGGTGTAACACGAAGCCGTGCTGCCGCAGCAGCAGCGGCGTGCGCCGCGGTCCTGGGCGCTACTCTTCTCACCGGACTCCTGATCGGCCGGGCTGTAGACTCCTCCCCGGTTGCCTCCACACGGATATCCTCGGGGCATCTTGTCACGTTCACGGTGCACCCGGGTCGCGATGGGAGGGCGTCGGCTGATGTCAACGCCCATCGGTACTGCGAGGTCACGCACGCGCGGGAGGAGGGTCTGCGATGAGCCGGCGCGCAGTCGCGCTCTTCGGGGGCTCTATCCTGGCGGGTGCCGGAATGGGCTTGGCTGAAGCAGAGAAGTGGCTGCACACTGTCTCCGTACCCGACTCGCCTGCCGCCGCGTCGCACTGGATAGCGTACGGCTGCGTCTGGCTCGCGGCTCTTCTGATGGTCCTTGGGCTGGCAGCCGCCGGTTACGCCGTGGCCCTCTCAGTCACCCCCTCACGTCCGGGGACGACGTTCGTTGGCGGGGTGGCGAGGGCAGCGGTTGCAGTCGGCGTCTGCTGGGTTGCCGCCACCATATGCGCGCCGTTCGGCTTTGTACAAGCGTGGTATGTGGTCACCTTCGCCTGCGCGCTTGCGGTGTCGGCTGGGGCGTTGTTCTACATCACGACCCCGCCCGTGTTGCGCAGCTTGCGCGAGAGCGCGACCCGTGGTGGGCTTGTCGCCGTGGGTTGGACAGCCTTCCTTCTGTGTTCTCGCCTAGCATCGGGCGACTCCGGGCATCCGTCCTTTGGCGGCTTCGCAGTCTTCCGCGCCCTGGCATTGCCTCCAGAGCTCCGAGTCTTCCCGTCGCTGCTGCAGGATCTGGCCTGTGGCGCCCTTTTTGGTGGCGTGGCCGGCGTAGCAGCAAGCTGGATTCTTGGCAGAGGGCGCGAATCCCGAGGCGCAGCATGGGGCGCTGCAGCCGGAGTCTGGATTTCCGCTGTGCTTTACGTCGTTCACTCAGTGGCCGCAACGGCGATAATGCGGTCGGCGTATAGCGAAGGTGCGGCCAGCTGCGCGAGTCTTGCCCTGGGACCAGCGGCTGGCGCGATCGCCGCAACTGGTGTGGCGGCAGCCATCGGGTTTCCTAGAGGACGATGGCGGAGGACGGCAGCCGTGATGGCGGCTCTGGGAGCCCTAGCGGTGGGCGCAGTCTACGTCGTGGATTCACGCGCTGGCGCCGATCTTTACCTGGCTGCGCGCAGCTACCAACTCTACAGGACTCGCGTCCATATACACTTTCGCGCGGGCGGCGCGTGGAGTCGGGCACTCGAACGGAATGCCGATGGTGAGAAGATCGCTCTATGCGATCGCCTGCTGCAGCGTTATCCGCGCTGTATCTACGTCCCCGAGGCGCTCTACCTGAAGGCGAAGAGCCAGTTCGCGTCGTGGCGGTTCGCAGAGGCCGCTCGGACGCTCGAGGATCTCCGCTCGCGCTATCGCGATTCCCGCGGCACCAGCACCCGGCTTCTCGCGCTCTGTTACCTTGCTATGGGACGGTTCGGAACGGTGGCATCGGGCTTCGGCCTTGGGGAATGGGATTTCTCGGCGTGGCGGCGAGGCGACGGCGCCCAGCTGATCGCTCACGCATGTGAAGTCGTGGGCCAGCCGGAGCGGGCGCGCGGTCTCTATGTACAGTACATCGAGAACCTGATGGGCAGCAGCCGAGGCGGGTGGTCTACGCCTGCCATCCACTATGCAGAGAGAAGGAGCTCGGCCTTGATGCCCGGTCGAGAGGCAGGGATAGGGCGGGCGGCCGTCCGGGGAAGGGTGATGGACGAAGATCGTCCGCTGGCTGGTGTGCAGGTGGCGCTTGTGCAGCCGCATCTCGACGCTTCGTCACCGGACGATTCCAGGCAGTTCATGAGCGCCCTGACGCTGCCTCTGTGGTTCGGTCTGTCTGGTACGACGGGCGCCGAGGGTTGCTTTGAGATGAGGAATGTGCCTTACGGGAGGTATGAGGTCGTTATCGGGTTCGATGCGGCGCGTATCCGCGCGGGCCGCGTGATCTCGTGCGGTGTGCCTCCGGTAGAGGTGAGGCGGCCGGAGGTAAGGCTCGCAGGCATCCGTTTCGTTCCAGGCGTGCAGCCCCTCTCACCGCTCGACGGGGTGGCGACGGGGCCGGCGCCCACGCTCACCTGGCGGACGGATCCCGAAGCCGCTTACTATTCGGTGCTGGTCGTGTCGCGGCCGAACCTTGCGGCGCCAGGGGTATACGACCCCGCCCCCCGCAAAGGTTACACGTGCTGGGTCCGCTCTCACATAAGGGGCGCCGCTGTAAGGGTCACCACCGAGGGCTTTGACCTTGCAGGTGGCGCTACAGACGAATCGCGCGCTCGCAGCCTCATACCGGGCCGGCGCTATATGTGGATGGTCCTTGCCTACGATAAGGCAGGCAACGTTATCTCTTCGTCGGAGCACTACAGGCTCGACCATGAGCCTGTCTTCCTGATCCGGTCCGACGATTCTTGAAGGGAGGCTGATCGCAGGAAAGGTTGACACTTTCGAGGTACAAGCTGTACAATTCCAGTTGACAAGGAGGCGTTCCGAAATGAGAAGAAAAGGTTTTACCCTGATTGAGCTGTTGGTGGTCATCGCGATCATTGCGATTCTGGCGGCGATCTTATTCCCGGTCTTCGCCAAGGCCAGGGAGGCTGCGCGAACCAGCAGTTGCCAGTCGAACATGAACCAGATCGGCAAGGCGGTCAAGAGCTACATGACCGACTTCGAGGACACGTTCCCCACCAATCGCCCGTGGACGGGCCTTAGCAGTCCGAATCCGAACCCGCACGTAGACCTCTCGGACCCCGATGCTACGGTCCAGATAGGGAACTCGACGGAGCCACTGAGGTTCCAGTACGGACCGAACTGGGTCGAGGCGCTGTACCCCTACGTGGAGAAGGTTGGGAAGCCTGGGGACAACCAATCCGTCTGGAAGTGTCCCGCCACCCGAGCCAGGTCAGTGTCCGTCAACCCCAAAGTTATATGGAACTCGAACACCTACGTCTTCAACACTCAACTGCTGGAGCAGCCGGAAAGCGTGCTCAAGACTCCGGGCAACACGATGATGGTTCGGGAGTTCGAGTGCATGGCAGGCGCTCTGTGTCGCCCACTGAATGTGTACAGCGCCGGTGCTCCCCCGCTGAACCCCTTCCTGTTGGAGACCGACCTGGCGTTCTCCTCGCTGAAGCCCATGAAATACAGGCTCCACAATGCAGGATCCCACATTCTGTTTGCGGATGGACACGTGAAGTTCTTCTCGGCGGCGCTGTTCCCTGCGGTGCTCAAGCCGGCGGACAACTATGACATTGCGGGCGGCCAGTGGTGGAACTCCCTCAACCCTACGAAGAAGGTTATCGCTGTCAGCCCGTAGCAAGCGTCTTGCGCCAAGCAAGGCCCTGGGACGAGTTCAGTCCCAGGGCCTTGCTTGGCCTCGCTCCCTTTGCTTCACTCGACCCAGACCTAGGTTGGCGCGCACGGCGGTTGGCCTGGGTCAGGGTCACGCTTGACGACTGTGGCTACCGCTGCTAGCATTAGGTTGGGCCGCTATCTTTCGAGGAGGAATCGGCTGTGAAAGACAGAAGCAAGGGCAAAGACGGTAAGAAGCACCGGAAGAAGAAAGGTAAGTCCAAAGCGCCGCCGTCCCTCAAGGGTCAAACGGGCAGCCCAGGCCTGGGCTTCTGACCGGGCGGATCCAGGCGTCCTCGCGAGAGAATCCCCCGCCGCTCTCCTCAGCGAGGAGCAGATCGCTATCGAGGTCGAAATGGCTGAATGAGCCGGCGGCGCAGGCAACGTGAAGCGCCGCAGCTATGCCGATCCGGGGCTCCAGCATACACCCAAGCATCAGCTCGAGTCCCTCGGCCTGGCATATCGCCGCTATCTCCAAAGATCCGAGAACCCCTGACTTCATCAGCTTCACGTTGACCCCGGCAACAGCACGAGAGGCGGCAAGCAAGGCGACGTCAGACGGGCTGCAGGCGCTTTCGTCCGCGAACACCGGCACATCCACGCGCCCGGCGACCCTGGCTAGTCCAGCCAGGTCCGACCTGTCGGTTGGCTGCTCGTAGAGCTTGATCCGCACACCGGAGTCCTGAAGCTGGCGTATGAACCTGATGGCCCGATCCGGCTCGAAGCCCTGATTGGCATCCACGATCAGACTGGCATCGGGCACGGCTTCCGCAACTGCTGTCGCACGGGCCAGGTCTTCGTCCGGCCTCTTGCCGCCGGCTTTGACCTTGAACTGCCTGAAGCCCCGAGCAGCCTCACGTGCGGCCAACTGCTTCGCGCGTTCCGGTGGCACAATCGGAATGGTTGCATCCGTCTCGACCCGGATCGGTGCGCCGCCGAAAAGCTCGTAGGACGGGACTCCCTCAGACTTCCCTATCGCATCGAAGAGAGCCATCTCAACGCCCGCCCGTGCGCTCAGGTCGTTGGGGATGACGGCGGCCAGCTCGCGGGCAACGGAAGGAAGGTCAAGAGCATCGCGGCCTCCCAGCGACTGTGCGGCCTTTCTCACGGCACGGAGCACCGAGCCCACCGTCTCGCCGGTGACATACCTGACCGGCACGGCACACCCAAGCCCGGTGACCCCGCTGTCGAGAACCAGCTCGACGCGCACCGCCTCGGATGTCACAGCCCGCCGCTTCGCGACCTCAAAAGGCGCCCTGAGCGGGAGCGTTACATGCCTAGCTGATAGACTCGCTATGGATGCCACAGTGATCTGATTATATGATGACTGGCGTGATCGAGCAACATTCAAGATTGGCGCTTGCCACAAGCAGCACAAGTCAATATAATGAAGAGTCTGAGACTTAGGCGGAGGGCTTCATTTGAGAGACAAAGAGTACGTCCTGAAGGCGGCTAGAGATCAGAACGTCAGATTCGTTCGATTGTGGTTCACCGATATCCTCGGCTTTCTGAAGAGCTTCTCGATCACGGTTGCGGAACTGGAGGGAGCGCTGGAAGACGGGATGGGATTCGACGGGTCGTCGATCGAAGGATTCGCCAGGATCGACGAGAGCGATATGATCGCGAAGCCTGACCCCAACACTTTCACTCTGCTTCCGTGGCGCTCGGGGGAAGGAGGAGCGGTGGGACGGATGTTCTGCGACATTCTTCACCCGGACGGGCGGCCGTACGAAGGCGATCCGAGATGGGTGCTCAAACGGCAGCTCGATCGGGCCGCGAAGCTGGGGTACACGTTCTACGTCGGGCCGGAACTGGAATACTTCTACTTCAGGAGCTCGAAGGGCACGCCGGAGACCCTCGACGCCGGCGGTTACTTCGACCTCACTCCCCACGACGTCGCAACCGATTACCGGAAGGATACCATTCTGATGCTCGAAGCCATGGGCATCCCGGTGGAGTACAGCCATCACGAGGTCGCCCCAAGCCAGCACGAGATAGACCTCCGCTATACCGACGCGCTCACAATGGCCGACAGCACCATGACCTACCGCCTGGTCGTGAAGGAGGTGGCCATGAAATATGGCGTCTACGCCACCTTCATGCCCAAGCCCATCTTCGGCCAGAACGGCAGCGGAATGCATACCCATCAGTCGCTGTTCAAGGGCGAGCGGAACGCTTTCTTCGATCGCAGTGACAAGTATCACCTCTCAGATGTGGCAAGAAGGTACATTGCGGGCCTGATGGCTCACGTTCCTGAGGTAACGCTGGTCCTTAACCAGTGGGTGAACTCGTACAAGCGGCTCGTGCCCGGCTATGAGGCGCCGGTTTACATCTCCTGGGCGCTGCGGAACCGTTCGGACCTGATCAGGGTTCCGGGGTACCGACCCGACAGGGAAGAAGCAACGAGGGTCGAGCTGCGTTCCCCAGACCCGGCGTGCAATCCCTACCTAGCGTTCGCGGTCATGCTTGCAGCTGGACTGGAAGGCATAGAGAGGAACTACGAGCTCCAGGACCCCTATGAGGGCAACATCTACGAACTGACCGAGGAAGAGCACAGCAGGCTCGGGATACGGACACTCCCGGAGGACCTGTACGAAGCCATCAAGCTCGCCGAGAAGAGCGAACTGCTGCGCCGAACGCTCGGCGACCACGTGTTCGACAACCTCATCAAGAACAAAAGGCTCGAATGGGCGCGGTTCAAGGCCCAGGTTACGAGCTACGAGATCGAACAGTACCTGCCCGTACTCTAGCGCGGATCGGAGTAAGGCGCCGGGCTTGCGGGAAGGTCATGGGGCATGGGACAGGGTCATGGGAAGAGTTGCTCATGACGTGTGACGGGCTGCATGGATGCCGTACTCCTGCCTGGAATCTACCCACCAAGTGGCCATCGTGACGGGCGACCTGCGGCCCGCCGGCCATGGAGCACGCGGGGTTCGGCGGCCGTACAGCAAATGGAGCGGGAGACGGGGTTCGAACCCGCGACATCCAGCTTGGAAGGCTAGCGCTCTACCAACTGAGCTACTCCCGCTCGTCCGTGCAGCATTATTATACCAGCTTGCGCCCTCCACGGTCAACACTCGGCTCGCCCACGCCAGCCAGACATTGCACACTAGGCGCCAGAAACACCAGATCGGTTTATACTTCCCCGGTTTGTGACAAAGACATTGTAGGGGATGATAAAGTGCGCAGACAACGGACGCTTACCGATACGAGACGACTGGAGATGACCGTCCTCTACAGGACCGTCGGGACGACCTCGCATCACACGCTCGAATCTATCTACGACGCACCCGGGGAGTACCAGCCCCTTCTTCAGAGGATCGACTTCCGCTCGCTCAAAGTCGAGTTCGAAGACAGGACTGTCGAGATACGGGTAGCGGAGTGAGGCAAGACGCCTTGCCGTAGTTGGCCGGAGGCGAAGCAGCAGACAACGAGTGGTGGTTAGGCAACAAATGCGGCCCGGATGTTACCGGCCAGCCTAGTCGGGCGGCACATAGGTTATCCTACCGTCCTGCACGACCGCGAACGACGTGAGCTTGTGCGGCCGCGACTTGCGCTCGTCGAAGATCCCGACTATGTCGAACCCCCGGATGAGCAGCGCATCGGCGATAAGCGATCTATGACAGCGCCAGGGAAGCACCTCAGCGCACATGATAGCCGTCCTTTCGTGAGCCGCGAGCTCAATGAGCCGCCTCAGTGCGTCCTCGAACTCGCCGGTCTGCATGTAGTCGGCATATCCCCGGAAGCTTGCGTTCCTCCAGCCAGTGTTCGGTGAGTCTTTCCGAGCTTTCCTCAGGCCCCCAAGACCCTCTGCATAGATGTAGTCGATTCCGGCCTGCGGCAGCGCGCGCTCGAGCTCATCCCTGTTGAACTGTAGGTTCCTGCGAGAGCGAGGAACTGTTCGCACGTCAACGACTGCCTCGATGCCGTAGGCTCTCAAGAGGCCAATGAAGTCCTCGATCGTTCGCGTGGAGTGTCCGACGGTCCACACTTCTGTTGGCATGGTGAAGTCCCCGGCATATTCCTACGAATCGGACTGCGAGCCGGCGCTCTGCCCGGAACCCGTTCGTCGGGGGTCCGGAGATCCCCCGACATCAGTGACACTCGATATCTTGGCTCTAACCGCCTCCCACACCCTCGCCGCGACCTGGTCCACGCTCCCTTGCGCGTCGATAACGACCCATCTGTCCGGCTCCTCGTTGGCAAGCTTCAGGAATCCGTCGCGGACCCTTCGATGGAACTCCACTGACTCGGCCTCGAAGCGGTTCCGCTCTTGCTGGCGCTCAAGCCCCACCTCGACCGGAATGTCGAGCAGGATCGTCAGGTCAGGGACAAGACCCGCGGTCGCGAATCCGTTCATCTGACGGAGGATGCATATGTCGATGCCGCGGCCGTAGCCCTGGTAGGCGACGCTCGAGTCGGCGAACCGGTCGGAGATGACGATGACTCCTTGGTTGAGAGCCGGAAGGATCACCGTCCTCACGTGCTGGGCACGGGATGCGAGGTAGAGGAGAAGCTCAGCCTCCGGGGCGATCTGCGATTCGCTGTGAAGGAGTATGCTTCGGATCTGTTCGGCCAGAGGGTCGCCGCCCGGCTCCGCAGTGACCACGACGCCGCGGCCCTGTTCCCGGAGGGCTTGAGCGAGCAGCCGGACCTGGGTAGACTTGCCCGACCCCTCCGGCCCTTCGAATGTGATGAACAATCCGCGCGCGGCGCTCACGGTTTGAGTATCCTGACACGCCGGTAGGGTTCGGTCCCGACGCTTTCGGAAGCCAGATGGTATTTCTCGACGAGCTGGTGCTGCAGACGACGGAGGAAGCTGTTCTGCGGCATCAGCTCCTGGGGATCTCCGTATTCCAGCACGCGCTCGATGGCCTCCTCCGCCTCGCGGAGTGCGACTTCCTCCTCGTTCCCGACGTCGAGGTTGAATATCTCGCGAACAACGCTCGCGACCTGGGTGTAGGTGTTGCTCTTGACCACGTAGGTCGGTATCTGGCGGCTCGAAATCTCCTGCAGTTTGGCCGGTTCTTTCCTATAGTGGGCTTTAAGCGCAATGACGGCGTCGGCATCGGAGGTGTCCTTGGTTATGTAGGCAGGAACCCGAAGCTCGCGGATGGCTCTCTCCAGCCGGTTCCGGCTGACACCGTAGGGGAATATCTTGACGATAGAGGGCAGGGGCCTCTCGGGTCCCGGGGTCGGATGCTCGTGTTCGAGCCTATGAGCAGCTACGGCGGGCCTCTCTTCGATGTCAGCCGGCTGCACGACCTCCACCTCACCCTCGGGGTTCCGAACCCTTATCTCGGGCCGAGGCTGCGTCCCGCGCAGCAGCCTATCCACCACCCTCGCCACGTCGTGGTGTATCGCGAGCTTATCCACTTCGATTATCTCGATCACCACGTCGAACGTAGGCGGGGCCTTGCGCTCCAGTACGGTCTTCTGCGTGCCGCGCCGCTTGGCTTCCTCATCTGAGAGAGTCACGGCCTGGATGCCGCCGACCAGGTCGGAGAGAGTCGGGTTCAGGAGCAGATTCTCGAGCGAGTTGCCGTGCGCGGTCGCGATGAGCTGCACCCCGCGCTCGGCAATCGTCCTCGCCGCGAACGCCTCCTGCTCGGTACCGATCTCGTCAATGACTATGACCTCCGGCATGTGGTTCTCGACAGCCTCGATCATGACGGCGTGCTGTTGGTCCGGTGTGGCAACCTGCATCCGGCGGGCGTGGCCGATCGCAGGATGTGGGATATCGCCGTCGCCCGCTATCTCGTTGGACGTGTCGACGACGACGACGCGCTTTCTGAACTCGTCGGAGAGCACACGCGCGACCTCGCGGAGCTTCGTCGTCTTGCCAACCCCCGGCCGGCCGAGGAGCAGAATGCTCCTCCCGCTCTCGACTACATCCCGGATAATGTCGATCGTGCCGTAGATCGCCCGTCCGATCCGGCAGGTCAGGCCGACGATCCGCCCCTGCCGGTTGCGGATTGCGGAGATTCGATGCAGTGTCCGCTCAATCCCCGCGCGATTGTCCTTGCCGAACGAGCCGACCCGGCTGACGACGTAGTCGATCTCGTCCGAGCTCACTTGCACGTCGCAGAGCTCGACTACGCGCAGTGGGAACCGCGCCTCCGCCGGCCGCCCCAGGTCGAGCACTATCTCAAGCAGGTCCTCTAGGTCATCCTGCCTCTCCAGGCACTCCCTAATGGCTGGAGTCAGGACATCCAGAATCTGGGTCAGATTGTCAGTGATCTGCAACTGCTTCCCGGTTATCTTCTTGACGGGCGGCGGCGCCTCACTCAATCTCACAGACAACCCTCCTTGCAGGGTCAGGATTCGAGGTCAGGCAAGAGAAGCCTCCACATCCATCTCATAGACAACGATGGCGGCGGCGGCGATAGCAGCGGTCTCGCAGCGGAGGATGCGCCTGCCCAGAGACACCGCATGCGCGCCCCCGGCTTGCATCATCCGCACTTCGTCCTCCTCGAAGCCTCCCTCCGGCCCGATCATCACCAGTACATTCTCGGCTGATCGGTTCCGGCTCAGTATCTCCCCGATTCCCTGCCTTTGCTCGCCCTCCCACAGGCAGAGCGCGAGATCGAACTCCGCCAGCCGGGGGAGGAACTCGGCGAGCGCTGGGACCCCCGACACCTGCGGTACGATGGCGCGGCACGACTGCTCCGCCGCTTCCTTCGCAATCGCCCTCCAACGCTCCAGCCGCGGCGCGAGCCGGTCTTCCGGCGGCCGAGCCACGGTCCGCGCCGTCGTCACGATTTCGAATCTCGCCACCCCCAGTTCTGTACCCTTCTGAAGGATGAACTCAAGCTTGTCCCCTTTCGGCAGCGACTGCAGAAGCGTGACCCGCACCCGGGGCTCGGTGTCCACGGGGCATGCCTCCAGCACTTCGCCGAGAACGCTCGCCGGCCCGGCCTCGGATATCCGGACGATCAAAGCGCGCCCGCTGCCGTCAAGAGCAGCGAACTGGTCGCCCCGTCCAAGCCGCAGCACCGAGCAAATCTGCCTTGCCTCCAGCCCGTCCAGGCGCACCCGGCCGCCCTCCACGCACTCCGGCCGGACGAAGAAACGGTGGAGGTGGCTTATCTTCTGCTGCTTGCTGCGTTCGTTCCGAATTATCCTACTCATTCTCGTCAATATGGGGCACGGCGCAGCACGAGCGCGATCCATCCTTCATCCACCATTCGCTCGACCTGCGTGAACCCGGGCTCCGCGAGTCGCGCAGCCACCTCGCGCGCTCGCTCCTCGACGAGCCCTGACACGATCAGAACGCCGCCAGGCGCCACGACCCGCGCCAGCTCCGGGGCAAGGTCGATGATCGCGTCGGCGGTTATGTTGACCACCGCAACATCGACCGAGCGATCCTCGCCGGCCGGCGAGTCCGATTCCACTTCCACGACACCGACCTGTCCGGCAACGGCGTTCCGGCGCACGTTGTCCCGAGCGACTTCCGCCACCGCGCGGTCGATCTCAGTCGCTGTGACCCGCGCCGCTCCCAGCTTCGCCGCTGCTATCGCGAGTATGCCCGACCCAGTGCCAACGTCCATTACGCGCTCGCCCCCGCGGACGTGCTTCTGCAGCGCGAGCAGGCAGAGCTTCGTCGTCGGGTGGTTCCCCGTTCCGAAAGCCATGCCGGGGTCGATCTCCACCACAACCTGTCCCGGCCGCGGCTCGACTTCCTCCCAACTCGGCTTCACGAGAATCCGTCCGACCTCGAGCGGTTTGAAGAACGACTTCCAGGCGCCGCTCCAGTCGCTGTCCTCGACCCACCTGATCGTGACCTCGCTCGGGCCGATGCCGATCCCGCGCCCGGCCAAGAAGTCGATCCTCTCGCGTATAGTCCGCAGCCGGCCTTCCAGCCTGTCTTCGACGGGGAGATAGCCCGTGACGATCCTCTTCTCTGGCGGCGGCACGTCAGCCCATCCCGCAGCGCGAACGGAGGGGCCGGTAATGGCGACCCCTCCACATCCCTCCTCTATCAGAACGTTGGCGACAAGGTCTATCCCCTCGTCGGGCAGCTCGTTCGTATCTGCGAGTCCCGGCCCACTGGAGTCTGAGATGATGACCTCGATCTCAGCCCATCTCATCGTCCGCCCAGAGCGTCCTTGACCCGCTCAAAGAAGCCTTTCCCTTCGTGAACTTCCACGTTCTCGCCCCGCATCTCGGCAAGCTGGCGGAGCAGCTTCTTCTGCTCCTCTGAGAGCCTCGTCGGGGTGTGGACTTTCACGATGACGTCCAAATCGCCGCGGCCGCGCCCGCGCGGGTCCGGCATACCCTTGCCGCGCAGGAGATACACTTCGTCGTGCTGCGTGCCCTCGGCAAGATGCAGCGCCTCCTCACCCTCAAGAGTGCGTACTTTGACGGTCGCGCCAAGCGCTGCCTGGGCAAAAGTCACCGTCTTCTCGCACCAGAGGTCGTTCCCGCGCCGCTCGAAGACGGGATGAGGTCTGATGTGCGTGATGACGTAGAGATCGCCGGGAGGCCCGCCCCTTAAGCCCGCCTCACCCTCTCCGGAAACCCGAACGCGCGTGCCGTTGTCCACGCCGGCGGGTATGTGGACGACCTTCCGCGTGGTCCGCCGAACTCTGCCCTCGCCCTGGCACTCGGGGCAGGGATGGGAGATGACACGACCCTGACCTCCGCATCGTGGGCAGGTCGCGATCAATATCTGGGGGCCAAAGAAGGTCTGCTGCTGCTCCCGGACCCGGCCGGTGCCGCGGCAAGTCGGACACGTCTCCGCCCGGCTTCCGGCTGAAGCACCGGAGCCGCCGCAGGCATTGCACGTCACGTTCCGGGTGATGCGGACCTCGTGGTCAACACCGGTTGCAGCCTCCTCGAGAGTCAGGTCGACGTCGTAGCGCAGGTCGGCGCCGCGCTCAGCAACGGGCCGCTCGCGTGTCGCCTGCCGGGTCCCCGTACCGAAGAACATATCGAAGATATCGCCGAACCCGCCGAAGTCTACGCCGAAGCCGTAGTCGCCCGGGCCGGGCGAACCAGCAGCCACCGCGCTGTGGCCGAAGCGATCGTACATCTCCTTCTTCCCCGGGTCCGCCAGCACCGCGTATGCCTCGTTGATCTCCTTGAACTTCTCTTCGGCCGAAGAATCGTTCGGGTTAACGTCGGGGTGATACTTGCGCGCAAGCCGCCGATATGCTCTTTTCACGTCCTCGGTGCTCGCGGTCCGCGGCACGCCAAGGATCTCGTAGTAGTCTCTCTTGTCTGCCATATGCTAGCCAGCGCGGAAGCGAAAGATCGGCTTAGTGCCGCCAGGGACGGCGCCCGAGCCACCACGGCCTTCCCTCACTCCCACGGTTCTACGCCGTCCCGCTTTCTCCGCCGCCGGGTTCGCGGTCTTCCTGGGACGCTTCCTCTTGCTCTGTCTGCTCCGCGGCCGCCCCTGTGGCTGCTTCCTCGGCAACCGCCTCGCCAGGCTTCTCCTCCGAAGCACTGGAGACCACAGCCGCAAGCTCGTAAACCTTCGAGCTGAGCGACTCGACTGCCTGCCTGATCGCCGCGACGTCCTCGCCGCCTAGAGCCTGCCGCGCCGCAGCGATACCGCTTCGTACCGACTCGACCATCTCAGCCACCGCCCGCCCATCCGCGTCCCGAACCGCCTTCTCTGCACTGTAGATGACGGAATCGGCGAAATTCCTTGTCTCCCGCTCGTCTCGAAGCCTGCGGTCTTCAGCCGCGTGAGCCTCCGCCTCACGGACCATCTGCTCAATCTCATCCTTCCGGAGGCCCGTCGAGCCGGTAATGGTTATGCTCTGAGCCTTGCCAGTCGCCTTGTCCTTGGCTGATACGTGCATTATCCCGTTCACATCGACGTCGAACGTGACCTCTATCCGCGGCACGCCTCGCGGCGCCAACTGGATATCGCTGAGCGCGAAGTTGCCCAGGAACTTGTTGTGGGCAGCGATTTCCCGCTCGCCCTGGTAGACCTTTATGTCCACCTCCCGCTGGTTGTCCGCAGCAGTCGTGAACTCCTGTGCCTTCGAGGTCGGGATGGTCGTATTTCGCTCCATAAGCCTTGTGAAAACCCCGCCAAGCGTCTCGATGCCAAGCGAAAGCGGCGTCACGTCGAGCAGCACTATGTCCCGCACCTCTCCCGCGAGCACCCCGGCCTGAATCGCGGCGCCGATTGCGACTACCTCGTCGGGGTTGATGCCCTTGTGAGGTTCCTTGCCGAATATGCTCTTTACAAGCTCTTGCACGGCCGGCATCCTTGTCGAACCGCCGACAAGCAGCACCCGTTCGATCTGCTCCGGCTCCAGCTTGGCATCTGCAAGCGCCTGCCTGGTAGGCCCGACCATTCGTTCGAGCAGATCCTGGCAGAGTCCCTCCATCTTCGCGCGGGTGAGTTCAGCGTCCAGGTGCACCGGGCCGTCGGGAGTCACGGAGATGAACGGCAGGTTGATGTTCGTCGTGACCACAGACGAGAGCTCGATCTTGGCCTTCTCCGCGGCCTCTCTCAGGCGCTGGAGGGCCATTCTGTCCTTGCGGAGGTCGATGCCGTGAGTGCGCGCGAAGTCTTCCGCGAGCCAGCCCACGATCCGGTCGTCCCAGTCATCGCCGCCGAGCATCGTATCGCCGTTCGTGGCCCTCACTTCGAAGACACCCTCACCGACCTCGAGGATAGACACATCGAACGTCCCGCCGCCCAGGTCCCAGACGAGAATGGTATGGATGTTCTCCTTGTCCATGCCGTAGGCGAGGGAGGCTGCGGTCGGTTCGTTGATGATGCGGACGACATCCAGTCCCGCGATGGTGCCCGCATCCTTGGTAGCCTGCCTCTGGCTGTCGGAGAAGTAGGCCGGCACGGTGATGACGGCCTTGGTCACCTTCTCCCCGAGGTATGCCTCGGCGTCCACCTTCAACTTCTGGAGGATCATAGCCGAGATCTCCGGCGGGGTGTAACCCTTGCCGTCGATCTGCACTTTGTGGTCGCTCCCCATCCTGCGCTTGATGGAGGTGATGGTTCGCTCGGGGTTGGTAATCGCCTGCCGCTTTGCTATCTGCCCCACGAGCCGTTCCCCGTTTTTCGAGAACCCGACGACGGACGGGCAGAGCCTGCTGCCCTCGGCCGTGGGGATGACAGTCGGCTCACCACCTTCCATAACTGCGATCACGGAGTTCGTGGTTCCGAGGTCTATGCCAACGATCTTGGCCATGTGCCGGCAGCTCCTACTTGTCTTCTCCCGCTTCAGCCTGCTCGGGCAGGGCCTCCTCTTCTTGCTCGACGTTCTCAGCCTGCACCTCGGGCTGTTCGGCCTGGGCTTCCTGCTGGACGTGCTCGTCCTCGGCCGCCGGCTCCTCTGCCGGGCCCGCCGGCTCCGGTTCGGCAGTCTCCGCAGCAGACTCCGACTCGGGCTCCGGGGAAGCGGGCGCTTCTCCGGCGAGCGGTTCGGCCGCCTCTTCCTCCGGGGCCGGTACCTCGAGCAGTTGGGCGACTCTTGCCGCCTCATCAACTGGGGCTGGCGCCTCGGCGACGACCTCCGCTGCCTCCTCCTCGGCTGCTTCGACGGGGGGCAGGCCCTCCAGCTCCGGCTCGACCCCGCGCGCCGGTATCTCATCGTGGCTCGGCACCCGATAGCCGACCTTGCCCGCCGCGATCTCCTCCAGCGCTATCGTGAGGGGATTGGTGGACGTGGTCTCTATCAACTTCGGTGCGCCTTCCCGAAGCTGCTTGGCCCTCTTGGCCGCCAGCACCACGAGCGTATACCTACTCTCTACTCGGTCTTCCAATAGGTCCGCGGAAGGATAAATCATCTTGGTACATTCTCACCTCTTACGGAGATCGAGCGCGATCCGGCCTGGCAGTAGCGCCGGCTGCCTGCTGCAGATAATCGGGCTCTCCGCCTGCCCACGGGAGGATCGGCCGGGACGCGGTTCGACAGACCGCCGAACCTTATAATTATACCGAACCGGGGGCCGTGCGTCAATGCGCGTTGACAATGTTCGCTCGCCCGTGCTAGACTTTACGGGACCGGGTTCCGATCGGGGGTGGGGCCGACGATCTAAGCCGAAAGGAGTTTTTCACTTCCCATGCTCGTTACAGTCAAGGGCAAGAACGTGGAGGTGACTGACGCGCTCAAGCGTTACGCGGAGAAGAAGATCCAGAAGCTGGAGAAGTACTTCAGGGAGATAAAGGAGGCGCAGGTCACGCAGAGCATCCAGCGGAACTGGCACATTGTCGAGGTGCAGCTCGAGGGCGACGGGGTGCTTCTGCGAGGCGAGGAGCGTTCCAGCGATATGTACGCCTCCATCGACCAGGTGGTCGAGAAACTGGAGAGGCGAGTGCAGCGGTTCAAAGGCAAGCTTTACGGCAAGACCACCGAACGAGGGCCAAAGGAGCGCGAGGCTCAGCGCGCTCATGCTGCCGCCGAGGCTGCCGGAGTTGAAAGCATCGAGGAGACTCCCGCCGAAGAAGAGACCATGCCTCAGGTCGTCCGGACCAAGCGGTTTCCACTCAAGCCGATGAGCCCGGAAGAAGCGGCCAACCAAATGGAGCTTCTCCACCACGATTTCTTCGTCTTTCTGAACCAGGATACAGAGGCCGTTAACGTCGTGTACCGGCGCAAAGACGGCAACTACGGCCTTATCGAGCCGGAAGTGTAGAAGCGTGCGATGAGCAGCGTCGGACGCGTTGGCACTCATTGCTCATTGCTGATCTAGAAGGAGGGCGAGAAACCAAGCATCATGCCACTTGTAACCAGCAAGGAGCTCCTGCAGCGAGCGCAAGCGGAAGGCTTCGCTGTTGGAGCGTTCAACGCGAACAACATGGAATGTGTGCAGGCGGTCATCGAGACGGCCGAAGAGGAACAGGCGCCGGTCATACTGCAGGTCAGCCAGGGCGCGATAGCCTACGCCGGCCTCGAGTTTGCGACCGGCCTGGTCAAGACTGCCGCTGAGCTGGCGAGCGTACCCGTAGTGCTGCACCTCGACCACGGCACCGATTTCCTCCAGAATGTTCGCTGTCTGCGCGCTGGCTTCACGAGCCTGATGTTCGACGGCTCGGGCCTGCCACTCGAGGAGAATATCAAGACCACGCGCAAGATCACTGAGATAGCGCATGCGTGCGGCATTCCTGTAGAGGCGGAGCTCGGCAAGATCCCGAAGATCGAGGACAACCTGACTCAGGAGCAGGTTGACGGCCTGATGGCCGATCCAGAACAGGCCCAGCGCTTCGTCGAGGAGACGCAGTGCGACTCTCTTGCCGCAGCCATCGGAAGCGTTCACGGGATGAAGGAAAGCATCCAGCCGCTGAATATCGAAAGGTTGGATGAGGTCAGGAGGCGTACCGGAGTGCCTATCGTTCTCCATGGCGCTTCCGGAGTTCTCTGCACCCGTGAGGATGCTTCGGACAAGAGGATTAGCTTGAGCTCATGCGAGGGGACCATTGAGGACGCGATAAAGCACGGCGTTTCGAAGATCAACGTCGCCACGGAGATCAGCATGGCCTTCCTGAGAGGCATCAAGAAGGCGTTCGAGGAGCGCCCTAACGAGAAGGACATGCGCAAGATCTTCCTTCCCGGCAAGAACGCTGTAAAGGAGACTGTGCGCTACTACATAAGGCTCTTCGGCTCGAACGGCAAAGCGACAAGAGACGGCGCTGTCACAGGGCTGCAGGCGAGCGAGATAAAGTTTCACGAGTGAGAGCCGAGTGATTCGAGTGAGTCGTGCGGGCGGCCGGGGCGTAGAAAGCTGGTGGCCTTCCAGGCGGCGCACGATCTAGTGAAGGCGACCTACGAGCTCACAACTAGTTTCCGATGGGTCGGATGGGCATCGAGAGCCATCAGCGCGCCGTCCCCTCTCTCGACTCCCGCGACCCGTCCGACTCCCTCGACTCCCTGCTATGATCGCTACCGTAACACTCAACCCGGCCTTCGATAGGACGATCTACGTGCGCGGCATCGCGCTGGGCGAAACCAACCGCATCGAGAAGACGGAGTTCGACGCGGGTGGGAAGGGTATCAACGCGTCCCGGATGCTCGCGGAGCTGGGCGCCGAGACGGTCGCTCTGGGCTTCATCGGCGGCCGGACCGGCCGGGCAATCGAGCATATCCTGCGTGACGAGGGCATCCGCACCGATTTCGTTCACACGAAAGCCGAGACCCGCACCAACGTCGACATCCAGGACCTCGGCGGCGACCCGCCGACCTGCCTGAACGAGCGCGGCGGCCCGGTCGCGCCACACGAGCTTGACGAGCTCAAGGAGAAGCTCAGGCTCTGGGCGGGAACTAGCGAGATTATGATCTTCGGCGGCAGCATTCCCCAAGGCGTCGAGCCGGGGATCTATCGGGAGTTGATCGAGACGGCCCAAAGCAATGGCGCGCGGGCGATTCTCGACGCAGACGGCGAGCAGCTCGAGATCGGAATGCTTGCGAAGCCGCTCGCGGTCAAGCCGAACGTTGATGAGGCGGAGCGCCTGTGCGGGAAGGAGATCAAGACGGTCGAGGACGCAGCCGAAGCGGCGCTGGAGTGCGTGCGGCGGGGTATCGAAGTTGTCGTAGTGTCGATGGGCAGGCACGGGGCCGTGGCGGCTTGCCGAGGGGAGGTCTGGCAGGCGATCCCACCCGAAGTTGAAGCAATCAGCACAATTGGATCGGGTGATTCGATGGTGGCCGGAATCGCCATCGGGCTCGCCCAGGGCCGGCCAATACAGGACTGCCTCGCTCTCGGCTCAGCCGGTGGGGCGGCAACGGCGATGAGCTCCGGGTGCGAGATGGGAAGAAAGGAAGACGTCGAGCGCTTGCTGCCCTGCGTCGCTGTCCACCGCCTGAGGTGACCCGCGGCACCCAGCACCCGAGTCCTCACATGGGACGGCTGAAAGTACGAGTGACCCCACGTGGGTCCAAAGACGAAGTCATCGGTTGGCGAGACGATACCCTGGCCATCAAGCTGACGGCCCCGCCGGTCGAAGGCGCGGCCAATCGCGCGTGCATGGACTTCCTGGCGAAGCTGCTGGGCCTGAAACGGTCGCAGATCACGCTTGTCTTCGGAGAGAAGAGCCGCGACAAGACCTTCGAGATAGAGGGTATCGCCGATTCTGAGATCAGATCGCGGGCAGGGAGGTGACACCAGCTCGGGCCATGCATCGGCGCAACTGTGCCGAGGCCCCCATCGCCGATCGCCGCCGGCACACCCGGCCTGCGGCCCGCCCTATGCCGACGAACGAGCCTACCGTCCCTCGTGCCGCCAGTGGTGCCGCCCAGGGCCGCCGGGCCTGCCGGGCCCACCCGGCGGATGGACGCTTCTGGAAAGCTCCCGGAACTGCTCTTCGGTCAGGATCTTGCGGAGTTCCACCTGCCGCGCAGCCGCCGCTCTTAGGATGCGGAGCTGCGCATCGTTCAGCGAACCGATGAGCGACCTCGCCTGCTTCACGTCGAGATCGTAGCTCAGGTAGAGGTTCCCCAGACCTTCGGCATCGGCGCGGAGCCTCTGCGAAAGCGATTTCATGGTCTCACTGGAGCTGCGGAAGAGTCTCGTTATCCGGTCTTGCTGTTCGGGCGAGAGGCCGAGCCGGCGAACGTCCTCCGCAGAACCTCCAACCCGCAGTCCCAGGCCCTCTCCAAGGTTCGCACCCCAACCAGATACCGCCTGCCGAAGCTCGCCGAACTGGTCTCTTGTCAGGATCTCCCTGATCCGCATCTGGCTCTCGAGGTTCGCGTTGAGAAGGCGAAGCTGGTCGATGTTGATCCGCCTGATGGTCTCCTGCACGCCGCGGTCATCGAGCCGCCGCTCGCCGAACTGCCGGTAAAGGGCCATATGAGCAGTCCGGAGGTCGTCTCCGATCTCGGACGTCCTGGCGCGAGTGTCCCGGATGTGCCGCTGCAGCTTCTCACGCTGTTCCGGGTTGAGGTTGAGCCGGCGCATTCGGCCGGGACCCGGGCCTTCGGCAAGCGCCGACCCGGACACCACCATGATGAGTGCAGCGATCGCGGCGCCGATCCATGCAAGGCGATGCGCGAACCCAAACTCGCACGGGAAACGCGACCCGTGTCTCATGGCGTGCCTCCTACCGCTTCCCGCTGCAGCACTTCCATCATAGCATCGGTTGTACCAACGGGGTCGGCTTGCTGATCCGGTATCCGCATCAGCGCAATCGCCTGCTTAACGGCCTCACGCTCCGGCTGCGCAGTCTGGCGAGGAATCACGACGACAAATGCCAGGAGCAGAACAGCGGCGACCGCCGCGACGGCAGCCGCAAGCCGCCGGCTGTAGGTCCGTCGGACCACGTCGAGCAGGCTGGGGCGCCGGGGCGCTGACCTTACCTTGGCCTGGACGATCCCCCACACGTCGGCCTCTGGCTGGGGGCGAGGCAGGGCCGAAAGCCTGCTCGCGAGCCGCACCTCATCCTCCGCCACCGCGCGGCACTCCGCGCAGGCCGCAACGTGCCTCCTTACCTCCGCGGCATCCCTGCCGCTAAGAAGCCCCCGGCTGTAGTCCAAAAGGTTCGGTTGTGCCTGCTCGCATCTCATCGGTTGTCTCCCTATCTAACTCGCCCAGGTGTGCTCTCAGCTTCTGCCTCGCGCGGAAAAGCTTGACCTTCAGATTCGTCGGGCTGCCTCCGGTGACCTCGGATATCTCCTGAAGGGAGCACTCCTCCAGATGGTATAGTGTCACGAGGAACCGGTCTTCCTCCGACAGCCGCTGCATCGCCATCCCAATCGTGTCGAGCTGTTCGCCCTCAATCACCGCCTGCTCGGGATCGGCTTCAGCGGTTCCGACGAGGTCCGTGTCCGCGAGGATCACATCCTCGACCGTTACCTCCGGCCTGGACCTGCGCGACCTCAGCACATCGTGCGCCGTGTTGGCAGCGATCCGATAAAGCCAGGTTGTGAACTTGGATCTTCCCCTGAAGCTTCCGGCCGCCCGCCAGACTTTGTAGAAGACGTCAGCCAGGGCTTCGTCAGCATCCTCGCGGCTTCCCAGCATACGGTACAGGAGACTGTACACGGGCCGCTCGTACCTGTGTAACAGTTCGCGCAGAGCGGACTCATCACATTCCCTGCACCGGCGGAGCAGCTCCTCGCTGCTCACGCCACTCTCGTCGGCAAAGGCGCTTGTCACGAAGGCTCCCTCGATAGCCCTGTCATCGGATTAGACGGCGCGTTCACTGCACGGGTTACATCACCGTTATGCCACAGGTATCATACGCAAGTCAACTGCCGTCCGTATCCAGCAGGTCCTCCCCTGCCGCCTAGCCCACTAGACCTGAGCAGCGGCGCAAGCTGGGAGCTTGCGAAGCAGACCGTCAGGGCACTGCCTATGCAGTGCCCTGACCGCACGTACGAGTTGGCAAACGACTACTCGACCCTGACAGCAAAAAGCTGTTTCTTCGCCGGCTGGGCCTTCTTCTCCCACGGCCGCAGGTATTCCATGGATATCGTCGTAGCTCCGGCCTTGACCGCATCGAACGTCCAGGTCTCCGTACCGCCTCGGCCCGGCATGGGTTCGGCAGGTTCGTTGTACTTCGAGCCTGCCGATGTCACGACCTTGGCGCTCGGCCGGTTGGCAAGCCGCCAGCTGTAGCCCGTGCTGGGGTTCGACGGCACCGTAATGGTGAACCGGCTTCCTGCCGGAGTCGCGATCGGGATTGGTCTCCCGCCGGAGAGCTTCGCGCTTACCGCAATCACCGCGGTGTCATCAGCCACGACCTTCGGCCCTGCGCCGGTTGGTCGCCCGGCGGCCCCTGAGAGCAGCACAGCAAGGGTCACACCCGCGAGCAATGCAGCCCCCCACTTGGTGGCATTCCTCAGTGAAATCCGACTGTCCATTCGCAGCACCGCCTTCCGCCCCAGAGTATACCACAACGGGCAGCGGCGGAAAGGCATGCGCCGGTTCCGAACGCGGCCGCGAGAACATGGAATAAGCCCATGTAGGGGTTTGAGTGAAGGAGTTGGTCGAATGGATTCCACTTCAGCAAAGACTGCAGTCTACGTATTCCTCGTGCTCGTCGTCGGGGCACTGCTTGGGATAGCGCTCCTCAGGTTCAGCCGCGCTTCTCAGGCGGGACAGGTCAAGCCGCTCACGACCCAGCAGAAGCTCGACGCGCTCAGGAAGTCCCCGGGGATTGTCACGCCCCAGGGGAGGAACTTCGTTCGAAACCAGGCGGATCGACAGCAGGAGACGAAAGACGCGATGGACCAGGTAGTAGGCGGGCAGTAACCGGCGGAAGCTCCCGCGCAACCGCGCTTCACGGGTAATGGTAAGATATCTCCAGCAGTCCAACGTTTCCGGCTGCCCGCGCGTACACTATCTGGCGCGCGACAACGCGCAATGGAGCTGTTACCCATGTTGAGACGCACACTTCAGGAGCTTGTGCCGCCGACGGAGCTCGGCGAACTTCTCTCCCGGCTGCAGGCTTTCCCGAAGGTTCAGCCCGAGCTGGGCATAATCGAGGTTGACGCGCCGCTGCCGGACCCGGATTACCTGGAGGTCCACTTCTTCTTCACGCCGCTCAGACCGAAAGGCGAGGTCGTCACCGCGTGGTACGACTACCCGGAGCGGGAGCTGACTGACTACGGTTTCGGCCGGGTGCTCGGCGAAGTGGAGGTGGCTGACTGGCCGTGCTATGAGGTGATCGACGCAGGATCTCCGACCGACGAGCCGGGCAGCTACTCCCTGTCCTACTGGTCTGTTGCGGAAACGGCGGTGCACTGGATCGCGAGATACCGGTCCGACGAAGACCGGCTGAGGCTCAGGACCGATGCCGACTGGGGGGATCTGACGGAGCCGTGGCCCCGCTACCCGGGCCGACAGCCTCTGGTGGAACGGGTCGGGGACGAGGAGTTCGTGGATAGAGAACGACGCCTGCTCGCGCCGGTCGGTGCGTATGATGTCAGGGTCGGCGCAAGAGCGCGTAGATGCGTGCGGTTGATCCAGCCGCCGCTGCGAGGCGATCTCGTGGAAACCTACGTAAACGAAGCCGGCCGCACGGTCCTCTTCCGCAGGTACAACGCCGCGCCGGAGTGGTCGCGCGAGCGCGTGAAGGGGCCGTATCAGACTACGGGGGCTGTCGAGCGGCTGAAGGAGCTTGGCAACCGCAGGCTGGTCTACAACGGCGTCGAGTTCTACCACTGGTACGATTGTCTGACGGATGTGGCGCTTACAGGCAGATGAAGAGCGACTTCTCGTCGGACACCGGTCTTGACGTGGCGGAGCGGGTGAGGCATACTGGATCAGTGTTCTCCGGAAGCGGTAAGCGCTGCTTACCGCGGACGGAGACTATAGGTAGTGACAGATCATCAGGGATGAGAGCGCTTGAAGTTATACGTACGCTTGAGCGGCTGGGCTTCGCTGTGCGGCGGCAGACAGGCAGCCACATCCGACTCGTTCATGAGGACCGCCCCGAGGCTCAGGTGACAGTGAGCATGCATGCAGGTCATGATCTCTCGGAAGGGAACCTAGCGAGCATTCTGCGCCAAGCCGGAGTCACCAGAGAAGAGTTCGAGTGGGCGCGGAAGGGACGGAAATGAGAACATTTAGGGTGATAGTGGAGCAGGACGCGGAAGGCAAGTGGACACTGACGGTGCCGGCACTGCCGGGGTATGTCGCGTGCGCAGACAGTGAGGAAGAGGTCCTGGCGCTCGCTCGGGCAGGTATACCGTTTCATCTTGCCTCTCTGAAGGAGGAGGGTCGTAGCGTTCCCGAGGGTAAGGGCGAGGCGAAAGTCGTGACGCTGGAAGTCGCGGCGTAAGCAAGTAACCACAGGACAGCCGTTGGGCGCGAGTCAGCCTCGGCGCCCAACACCCTGCGATACCGTCATCACCTCGGGTTCACGGCCAGGAGCCGCATCTCTGTCAGTTCCTCGATCGTGTAGCGCACGCCTTCTCGCCCAAACCCCGAGTCCTTCACCCCGCCGTAAGGCATGTGGTCGATCCGGTAGCTCGACGCATCGTTCACAATGACCTGGCCGACCTCCAGCTCCCTGAAAGCTCGGAAGATGTGGTCGAGGTTGTTCGAGAAGATGCTCGCCTGCAGGCCATAGTCCGAGTCGTTCACCCTGTCGATCGCTTCGCTCAGGTTGTCGAAGGGCGCGGCGATGGCGACCGGGCCGAATGCTTCGAGGCAGCTGATCCGCGCCTTCGGGTCGACACCCTCGAGCACGGTCGGCTCGTAGTAGGCGTCGCAGCGCGTGCCGCCGGTCAGCACCTTCGCGCCGCCCTCGACGGCCTCGTTCACCCACTCCTCGACGCGGCGGGCAGCGTCCTCGGTGATGAGCGGGCCGACATCGGTTGCCTCGTCCATCGGCTCGCCTACCTTCCTCTGCCGGACCGCGTTCACGAACTTGCTTACGAACTCGTCGTAGCGAGACCGGTGGATGTAGATCCTTTGGACCGATATGCAGCTCTGCCCGGCGTAGTAGTAGGCGCCGATTGTGCTGCGGGCCACGGCGTAATCTATGTCCGCGTCTTCGTCGATTATCTCGGCTGCGTTCCCGCCGAGCTCCAGGATGACCTTCTTTTTGCCGGCGAGCGTCTTGAGCTCCCATCCGACCTCCGTGCTCCCGGTGAACGTGAGCGCCTTAATCCGCTGATCGGAGACCATCTTCCGCGCAAGCTCGTTCGAGCACGGGACCACGTTCAAGGCCCCCGACGGCGCCCCGGACTGCGCCGCGACCTCCCCGAGCAGCAGCGCGGTAAGCGGCGTCTTCGTCGAAGGCTTGATTATGATCGAGTTGCCCGCTGCAAGAGCGGGCGCGACCTTGTGCGCCACCAGGTTCAGCGGGAAGTTGAAAGGAGTGATGCCCAGAACCGGCCCTATCGGGAACCGGCCGACTATGCCCATCCGGCCCTCGGATGCCTGGTTCAGGTCGAGCGGAATCGCATCACCAGGGAGGCGTTTCGCCTCTTCGCTCGCGATCGTGAAGGTCATGATGGCGCGCTCGACCTCAGCGCGGGCCTCCTTTATCGGCTTTCCCGACTCGAGCGTGATGGAGACGGCGAAGTCTTCTCTCCTGGCCTTGATCTTCTCCATTATACTGTGGAGCAGATCCGAGCGCTTGTAGCTCGGCAGCGACTTCATGACGTTGAAACCACGGATGGAAGTGCGGATAGCATCCTCAATGTCGGCTTGGCTCGCAAGGTACGTCACCCCTGCCGTGCCGCCTTGAGGGCTTCTGATCTCCAGCCTCTCGCCCGAGTCCCTCCACTCTCCCCCTATCAGGAACTTACGCTCTCGTCCAGTTGCTACAGCCATGGTCATCCTCCCGTTCCAGGCTTCATCTCTCGGATTTCAGCCTTGGCTCCATCTCGGCGGCTCCAGTCCAAAGTCTGAAACCTTACATCTGAAATGCACTTACGTAGGGCATATCATCTGCCCCAGTCGTTCGCTCAGGCGCCAGTTCTCGTCGTAGTCTACGGGCACGTCGATGACAGCGGAGCCATTTCCTTCGAACGCTTCCTTGAGGATCGGCCCAAGGTCCGCGGCGTCGCTCACCCGGTAACCCCGGGCCCCGAACGACTCGGCGAGCTTGACGAAGTCCGGGTTGCCCAAGTCAACCCCGAACCCTACGGTGTATTTACCCATCTGCTTCCACTTGATAAGGCCGTAACCGTTGTCATTGAAGATGAGGTAGACGACTTTGACCCCGATCCTCTCGGCGGTCTCCAGTTCCTGGACGTTCATGAGGAATCCGCCGTCGCCGCACGCAGCGAGCACCCTACGGTCCGGATGCACGAGCTTGGCAGCTATGGCCGCGGGGACGGCGAAGCCCATCGATGCAAGACCGTTCGAGATGGGCACGGTGTTCGGCTCGTAGGTCGGGTACAGCCGTGCGATCCACAGCTTGTGAGCGCCGACATCGCTTACCAGAATATCGGTCCTGTCGAGCGCCTCCCGCATATCCCATATTATCTTCTGGGGGGCAACTCGGGGGCCTGTGTCGGCCGCGTGCGCCTCCCGCTCGGCCGCCACGAACTCCTTGAGCTTGCGATAGTAGACCGGTTCGGAGCGCTCGTCCAGAAGCGGGCGAAGCCGGTCCAGCGTGGCGGCAATGTCACCGAGCAACTGGACCGACGGAACGTAATGCGCCTGGATATCCGCCGGGACGAAGTCGATGTGGACGACAGTCTTGTCGCCCTCCGGATTCCAGCGGCCGGGCGGATACTCGATGATGTCATAGCCGACCGCGATCACGAGATCGGCACGGTCGAAGCCGCAGATGACGTGGTCGCGCGCCTGGAGGCCGATCGTACCGGCGTGGAACTCCGAGTCGGCGGAGATCACACCCTTGCCCATGAAGGTCGTAGCGGCCGGCAGGCTGACCGCGGACGCCAGCGCTCGCAGGGCGTGCGAGGCGCGGCCTCGGATGACGCCGTTCCCGGCAAGCAGGATCGGGTGCTGAGAGCGGTTGATGAGATGTGCCGCGCGCTTTAGGGCCTCCTCGCTGACGACCGGCGCATCGGGCTTCTTTCTCGGCATCGGCGCGCCCTCCGTTTCGAGCGCCGCCACGTCTTCCGGCAGCTCGATATGAGTCGCTCCTGGCTTCTCCGACTCCGCCGTCTGGAACGCTCGCCTCACTATCTCCGGGATCACGCCCGGCGTGTCTATGCGCGTGTTCCACTTCGTGATCGGTGCGAACGCCCGCACCGTGTCGATATACTGGTGGTATTCCTTATGGGTGGCCTCGAGCCCGACCTGGCCCGTGATGGCGACGACGGGGGAGTGATCCAGGTTCGCGTCAGCGATAGCGGTGCTCAGGTTCAGGGCGCCAGGCCCGAGCGTGGACGCGCACACACCTGCCCGGCCCGTCAGTCGCCCGCAGCTATCGGCCGTGAACCCCGCGCCCTGCTCGTGGCGTGTCGCTATGAACCTGATCCGCGACCCCGAGAAGGATTCGAGCAGGTCCAGCATCTCCTCGCCGGGGACGCCGAACACATACTCGACCCCTTCGTTTTCGAGGCATTGCACAAGTAAGTCAGACGCCTTCATCTGGAGGTCAGAGGTCAGAAGTCGGATGACTCGGCCGCTGCTTGTCGTATTCGCGCAGAACCGCATCAGACGGCATAGAGAACGCGGCCTCCCTTATCTGCTGGATACGCGATCGTCCCAGGTATGTTGCGTTTGGTCTCGAACTCGTCGGTGGTCAACACCACTATGTCTTTTGGCAGCCCCATGCCGTTTACCGCACGCCTCATAGCAATCCGCAGCGCTCTCCGGTCGTCAACCTGGCGCACGACGACCAGCACGTCAACATCGCTGTCGGACGTCTGTTCACCTCTGGCCAGGGATCCGAAGAGGGTTATCCTCTCGGGCCGGAATTGCTCCGCAATCCGGCGCGCCATCTGGTTCACTATCTCTTCAGTGTCTGCCATCACTTCGCATTCCGTACCAGGCAAGTTATACTGCATCCTTGCCCGCTTTGCAAACACAAGCGCGAACTGGCGAGCTAACTCTTCTCCCTTATGTAGTTCAACATCCCGCCGGCGAGCATGATCTCGATCTGGCGCTTGGTGAGGTCGTGGCGGGCCTGGTACTGCTCACCTGTGCGCTTGTTGACCACAGTGACCGTCAGCTCGCCGCTCTGGAGCGCCCGGCGGGCGTTCGGGATTTCGATCTCGTCGTCCTGCTTGATCTTGTCATAATCCGACGGATCGACGAACGTAAGCGGCAGTATACCGAAGTTGATCAGGTTCTCCCGATGGATACGGGCGAAGGTCTTGACGATCACGGCCTTGACGCCGAGGAACATCGGCGCGAGCGCGGCGTGCTCCCTCGACGATCCCTGGCCGTAGTTGTCGCCGCCGACGATCAGCCCTCCACCAGCCTCCTTCGCCCGAGCGGGGAAAGCCGGATCGACGGGCGAAAACACATAGTCGGAGATGGCGGGGATGTTCGACCTGAGCGGGAGGACCTTCGCCCCGGCAGGCATGATATGGTCGGTCGAGATGTTGTCGCCGACGGCGATCAGGACCTTGCCGGAGATGGACTCGGGCAGCGGCTTTGCCATTGGGAGCGGCTTGATGTTCGGGCCGCGGTAGATCTCGATCTTCTCGGGCTCCGGAGAGGGCGGAAGGATCATGCTGTCGTCGATGTGGAAGAGTTCCGGCTGTTCGATTCGCGGCGGGTCGCCGAGCTTGCGTGGGTCGGTGATCTCGCCGTAAAGCGCCGCGGCGGCGGCGACCTCCGGCCCGGAAATGTAGACGTTCGCGTTCGGCGTGCCGCTGCGGCCGGGGAAGTTACGGTTGAACGTGCGGACCGAAACGCCTCCCCATCTGGGGGCAAATCCCATTCCGATGCACGGCCCGCAGGCGACTTCGAGGACCCGCGCGCCGGATTCGATGAGATCGGTCAGCGCGCCCTGGTGCGCGATCATCTCGAGCACCTGCCTCGATCCTGGGCTTATACCGACGCTCGTGTCGGGATACACCGTCTTGCCCTTGAGAACATGCGCCACGGTCATAAGCTCCCGGTAGGAGGAGTTGGTGCAGCTTCCGATGGCGACCTGGTCCACCTTGACGCCCTCGATATCCTTGACCTTCACCACGTTGTCCGGGCTGTGTGGCTGCGCGATAAGCGGCTCGATCTCATCCAGGTTGATCTCGACGACCTCGTCGTAGTCGGCGTCGGGATCGGGGCCGAGCGGAGTCCAGTCCTGCTCTCGCTGCTGTGCGCGGAGGAACTCCCTCGTCCGCTCGTCGCTCGGGAAGATGGAGGTCGTCGCGCCCAGCTCCGCGCCCATGTTCGTGATCGTGAACCGCTCGTCAACGGTAAGGTTCTCGGCGCCAGGCCCGCCGTATTCCATGATCTTGCCGACGCCGCCCTTGACCGAGAGGCGTCGGAGCACCTCGAGGATCACGTCCTTGCCGCCTACCCAGGGCTGAAGCTTCCCGGTCAGTTTGATGAGGACAACCTTGGGCATGCGAGTGTAGTAGGGCTGGCCGGCCATCGCTGCTGCGACGTCGAGGCCGCCCGCGCCGATGGCCAGCATCCCGAGGCCGCCGCAGGTCGGGGTGTGGCTGTCGGAACCGAGCAGAACCTGGCCGGGCACCGCGAACCGCTCCCTGTGCACCTGATGGCAGATGCCGTTCCCCGGCCGCGAGAAGTAGATGCCGTACTTCGCCGCGATGGTCTGCAGGAATCTGTGGTCATCGGCGTTCTCGAACCCGGTCTGCAGAGTGTTGTGGTCAACGTAGCTGACCGAGAGCTTGGTTCTGACTTTCGGGACGCCCATTGCTTCGAACTGCAGATAAGCCATCGTGCCCGTAGCGTCCTGGGTCAGCGTCTGGTCCACTCGCAGCGCTATCTCCTTGCCCGGTACCATCTCCCCAGAGACGAGATGCTCCTCGATGATCTTACGGGTGAGATTCTTGCCCATTGTCCTCTTCCCCCTGGTTTACAAAGGTAAGCTTAAAGCAACTCTATGATAACCGGCCTCGCCGTAGGTGTCCACAGCCGCTCGGAAGGAACAAGAGGCGAGGAAGGGAGCGAACAGCCAGACCGTTCATCGGTCGTATGCCGGCAAGCCGCTGCGGAACGCTTGCTGTTCGCTCCCTTGCCGCACGTTTACCCTGTACACCGCGACTGCAAACCTGCGCAACGTTTCACCGCCGCCTCCGCACGGGTATGATTGGCTGGCCAGCAAGCGAGCAAGCTGGAAGAGAGGGGCTATGATATGGCTGTGACTGCGCGAGGATCGTACGCTTTCACGACAAGAGTTGACCTGCCTTATGACGAGGCCGTCGAGAAGACGAAGGAGGCACTCAAAGAGCAGGGTTTTGGCATTCTGACCGAGATCGATGTCAAAAAGACCATGAAGGAGAAGCTGGGCGCGGACTTCCGACGCTACGTCATCCTCGGAGCATGCAACCCGGAGCTCGCGCACCGAGCGATGACGGCTGAGCTGGATATCGGCGTCATGCTTCCCTGCAACGTCGTGGTATACGAAGAGAACGCAGGATCTGTGGTAGCCGCCCAGGACCCGGAAGCCATGCTTTCACTGGCTCAGAATCCCGCGCTCGCCCCCGCAGCCGCCGAGGCCGGCGCCAGGGTTCGGCACGCCTTGGACTCGCTGCAGCGATAGGCGAAACCGCAGCGAAGCATTGACAGACACGACCCCGCGGGCTACCATGCAGGCTTCCCGCCGAAGCCCCGGGAGTTTATTGAAGAAAAGGCATTGACAGACGCGGCCGCGCGGGCTACCATGCAGATGGCTCGGAGGGGCGTCTGGCAATGAGGTCGCGAGGGTTCACCCTGATCGAGCTGCTGGTCGTGATTGCCATTATCGCGATCCTGGCAGCGATCCTGTTTCCCATCTTCGTAGCCGCGAAGGAGAAGGGAAAGCTGGCGGTTTGCCTGGGCCAGTTGAGAGAGGTGGGCCTAGCCGTGGATATGTACGCCCAGGACAACGGCGATCGCCTCCCTTTCTGTGCGACCTGGGGCAAGTGGTGGCTAGACCGAGGCGACCATGTGCTTCGGCCCGATGGCATGCTGCTGCCGCAGCTCATCTTCCGATACACACGAGCAGGCAGGCAGAACCAGCGCCTCCTGATGTGCCCTACGATGCTGGGGAACGACTCCTGGGCCGTCTGGGCCAGGACCATGAACGACGGCGTAAGCTACCTCTGGAACCACATCTACACAAGAAACCCGTACAGCTGGGCGTATGCGACGGACTGCCCTGTGAGCGGTCGTCTGCGGACGAACTGCGTCCGGCTCACTACGGCGCCGATCCTCTGGGACATACCGTACTGGGGACGGGAGGCTGCGCGGCACAGCGGTGGCATCGTGGTCGTCTACGCCGATGGACACGCCAAGTGGGTGCTCTGCGAGCCAGGCAGAGACTTCTGGGCCTTCCACAGTTGCGACGGGTGGGAGCGGAACTAGCCTTCGCTGCGCCAGGCGCCCAGCCGCTTCTCCCGCTTGCCCGCTGGTTGACGATCGCCATATCTTCGCGGTTCGAGACGCGGGCCCGGCGGCCGAGACCGGGGCCGGAGGGGCAGCACGAACTGATCCCCGTCACGACGTAGCGGCCCTCGTATGGCCGCCAGAGCGTCTTGCCGACCTCCACCATCACGTCTACGCCCGAGCCATCGGATATGCTGAACCTGCGCGGATTCGTCGGGTGCAGTGTCGCAGGCCTCCACACCTTCACGAGCATGCCTATGTTCTTCAGGCCGGACGCCCCGGCGATGCCTTTCTGCCCCGCGGTCTGGCCGGGGATGAGGTGCAGGCCGCAGCGTGTGGCCTCCAGCGTCGTCCCGCCCACCGTCATCCACTGGCCGCCCGGGACGATGGCGGGCTCGGTCGGACTTGCGCTGATGGCATAGGAGTAGGCGCTTATGCCGTAGTCGTCCTGGGAGAGCCAGCTGCCGTGGATGCGGTCCAAATGCGTGGTGAACGCGCCGTCGTCGCCGACGTTCGGAGGCGCGGCCAGCCCGTCGGGGCCGGGCGAGAGCGTCCAATCGCCTTCGCCACTCACCCACTTGATGACAAGGTACCCGGTCTCGTTGACCTTAGGCTTATAGAAGATCATCTCGTCCGCTCCGGCGCCTTCAGAGCAGCCGCGCGACAGGAGCACGGGGTTGCCTTTGGCGTCCGGCGAGGAAGAGTAGAGGTACATATCGAAGTCCGCAGCGTCGGGCACATCCAGCTTGACGCTGAACGGCGTGCCCAGCACGAGGTTCACATTGCGTGCCGTAGCTCGCTCGTAACACCACATTGACCCGAGCGTGCCGCTGATCGTCTCGCCAGGGGCGTAGCTGAGCTTGACGGCCTCTATAGCCGCCCCGACGTTCATGTTCCCGTAACCGTCATAGAGATCCTTGGGATTGGCGCCGCCCCCGAGCGTCGGCTTCGGCTCGCTGATCCACTCGCGGAAGCAATTGCACTCTGTGCAGGTGGCGCAGAGCAGCATCCTGACAAGCCGAAGATTGCTGCTCGAGTTGGAGTCCCAGTTGAGGCCGTTCTCGTCGAGCGCCTGAATAACGAGGGCGGCGGCGCCGGAGACGAACCCGGCGGCCATCGAAGTGCCGCACTTATTCGTATAATCGTTCGCCTGGACGTCGGCGAAGTTCGCATCGGCAGCATCGGCGTCGTTCGTGTCGGCGGATAGGACGAGCATGTCGTCGTAGGACCCGCCGGGCGCCATCAGGTCTGGCTTGTTGTCCTCGGTTGCGCCGGGGTTGGCGAAGCCGCTGCTCGAGTACGTGGTCAAGGCGCCCAACTCCTCAGTTCCGGCTACCGTAATGGCCATGCCCGCCCGGCCCGGGTCGTCGATCTCATTCTTAGCCTCTTTGCGCGGCCCGTCGTTGCCCGCCGAGCAGACCGCCACAATGCCGTTGTTGACCATCGTGTTGACCTTGCCGCGGAGCACGGCGTCCAACACGGGGTCGCCATCCAGGCCGAAGCTCATGTTGGCGACCTTGATCTTGTGGGACATGCGCTGGGCGATGGCGTCGTCTATCCCCTCGCCCATATCCGCGGAGTTGCCCGTGCCGTCATGCTTGAGCACCTTTACGCCGGCCCACTTGCACCCAGGGGCCACGCCGCGCAGGGTGTTGAACCCGTCGCCTACTACCGCATACGTCGTGGAATTCTCGATGCCGTGCAGCTGATATGGATACATATTGCATGGTTGCGGTTTCTTAGCAATTATCGTGTCCCTCCCATCCGTAAGGACTGCGTAGTCTGGTTCCAGCTTTTTGACACGGAACCCGTCTCGGAGCACC
>Ga0315280_10000310_pt1 | contig 89985 bp, 67 predicted proteins | sample YL17G06_40_MG_FD_203697 | JGI IMG/M metagenome (GOLD analysis project Ga0315280, IMG submission 203697) | Sediment microbial communities from Yellowstone Lake, YNP, Wyoming, USA - YL17G06_40 | ecosystem: Environmental > Aquatic > Freshwater > Lake > Sediment | place: USA: Wyoming | collected...
CATGCTTACGCTCGCGTAAGCATGTTTCTCTTCTTGGCTTGGAACATGGCTACGCAAGCGTAGCCATGGCACCCAGGTAGAAACCCGCACACCAGATTAGCATGGTCGGAGTAGTAGGGTGCGTACCACGCACCATCTTTAGCTGAGGGCAAGACTCCATAGGCGCACAGGCGATAGCCCTGCCCAACCCAGGGGAGGGTCACGTAGGGTTCCGGTTATCCTGGTACACTGGGTACGGTACGCGGCTATCGTCCTACGGGGGCGTGGCTCGCTTTCTCGGTCGGGAGTTCCGCGTTTACGCGGTCCTGAGCCGCCTGAAGGCGGGACTCCAAACCGCGCCAGCGCGACCATTCTACGAGCCTTCTTCACCTACCATTTCACGACAGCCACCCGGCCCGATTGGCGCTGCACGTTGTCATTCACCGGCAAATGCAGATACAATAGGCCCTCAGTGTCGAACTCGAAGACAGACGCCGATGCAGGACGTGCAGGAGATACGGCCATGAGTACGAAGCTGAGCATAGCAAACTTCAAATCGATCCGGCAGTTGGACCTCGACTGCAAAAAGATCAACCTCTTCATCGGCGAACCCAACACCGGCAAGTCCAACATCCTGGAGGCATTAGCTCTATTGTCTTGGTGTGGAGGGTCTGAACACGCATCTCTCAGCGACTACATCCGCCTGGAATCCACGCAGAACCTGTTCTACGATCAGTTGCTCGATGAGCCCGTAGAGATCAAGATGTCGACAACGACGGTCTCTCCTATCGGTCTTCGTGTCGCCTTTGAGAATGGTTCCTACCTCATACATGCCTTGGACAGCAGCCTCATCAGGGGATTAGACAAGGATGCGCATGGCACCTGGTCCGTAGCATCGCCTGCGCCTACCAAGGATGTCAAGTTCTTTCGTTTCAGGACGCTGGACCGGTACGGCGACAATGAGCCAGGCGGCCTCAAACCGCCAGACGGGCCAAACCTTTTCTCGGTGGTTTTGGCATCTAAAGCTCTTCGCGGGACGATGGCCGAGTTCTTTCGTAAGTATGGACTGATGCTGGTCCTCAAATCTCAGGAGGGAGTATTCGAGCTTCAAAAGCATGCTGACGGCTTAATCATCAGCTATCCGTATTCGGTGACCTCGGACACGCTCCGCCGGGTCATCTTCTATACTGTCGCTATTGTCTCCAACAAGGACTCGGTGTTAGTGAAGATGGTGCGTGGTACGCACCCTACGGGTTGGGGGCCCTGCGTCCTTCGTAGGGTGCGTACCGCGCACCGCTCCCTCAGGGGACAGGCAAATTGCCCTGTGGGTACTCCAGGGATGAACCCTGTCGCCGTCTTTCGCGGCGCGACGTGCCTGGAAAGGTCGTTGACGGGGTTTCATGGTTGAGGGCCGGGTTCGCCTGCGTTACAATGACCGGCTGGGAATGTTGATGCGATGCAGACATTGTGAAAGGGGATATGGATATGTGCAATCAGACGCCGCCTGCGAAAGACACGATCCACGGTTGTAGCCGCCGCCAGTTCATCACGACCGCTCTCGCTGGGGCGGGGGTGCTGGCTGCCAGGTCCGAGTTGGTGCTTGGGGCCGAGGGGAAGAAGAAAGCTGCCGGCAAGGGCCAAGCCACTGATATTGTGACACTGGGCTCGACCGGCATCAAGACCACCCGGATCGCCCAGGGCACCGGGTGGAATGGAGGCGGACGCTCCTCCGCGCACACCCGGCTGGGTGAAAAGGCCTTCACGGAGCTGGTTCGCCATAGCATCGACCGAGGGATTGCCTTCGTCGATACCGCCGACCTGTATGGGTCACAACCCTATGTCGGCACGGCCCTCAAAGGCGTCCCGCAGGACAAGTACATCGTCATGAGCAAAATCTGGCCGCGGGAAGAGTACTGGAACATGCCCTCCGGCGGGGCCAAGAAGGAAGTGGACCGGTTCCGCAAGGAGCTCAATCGCGATGTCCTCGACATCTGCCTGATCCATTGCATGACGGACAGCGACTGGCCCAAGACCTACGAGCGCATCCGCGATGAGCTGTCCGAACTGAAACAAAAGGGTGTCGTCCGGGCCGTCGGCGTCTCCTGCCATGACGTCAGCGCCATCAAAGCGGCGGCAGCTCTGCCCTGGACGGATGTCATCCTGGCCCGCATCAACAATGTCGGCAAAGAGGCCGAGATGGACGGCTCGCCGGAAGAGGTGGGGCAGGTTCTCAAGCAGGCCCGCGCGGGCGGCAAAGTCGTCTTCGGCATGAAGATCTTCGGGGCCGGCAAGCTCACCAAGCCCGAACAGAAGGACGCCTCCCTCAAGTATGTCTTCCAGAATCAACTGGTGGACGCGATCACGGTCGGGATGCTGCACCCGAAAGAAGTTGACGATACACTCCAGCGGTTGAACAAGGCCCTCAAGGCGTAACCACGACAATCTTCACCGTCTGAATCGCATTGTTGCCCGACTTCGGGAAGGGGCGAGGCATCGGCTGCGCGATGCCGTTAGCGTCAATCGTGCGGCAGCGCAGGTCGTACTCGCCGGGACGCTCGATCTTGAGCAGCATCGCCCAATGGGCAATCGCGTTGCGCATCGGCCAACTGCGTGGCTTGCCGGTGGCCGGGTCGATCTGGCGCGGGACCGGCGGGAGCTTGCCGTCGGGCAGGCCGCCGCCCCACTGCTCGGGCGGGGGCAGGATCGTCGCCTCCTTCCAGTCGGCCCGGGTGAAGTACGGATCGTCCTTCGCCAACGGCTCGCCGCGCGGGGACAGCCAATACTGAACCTTGCTCAGGCCGGACATGCCCACCTGGGCGACGCCTGTGATCGGCATGGGTTCGCCCGCCTTCGTTGCCTTGGGGAAGTAGATGAAACGGGCACACGTTTTCAACGTGCTGTCTGTATCATTGTTCTCCAGGGCGTACGTGTCGTTCGCCTGGAAGTTGTTGGTCAGGATGACACGCTGGAGCCATTTTACGGACGCGTTACCATACTGGTCGGGGACCAGCATCCGGACGGGTCCGCCGCGCTTGGCGGTGAGCCACTGATCGTTGAGCTTGTAGGCGAGGATCACGGGCTGCTCACCCGGCGGGTCCTCCAGGACGCGGCCGACCGGCAGAGAGCTTTGAAACCGCTGCTTGGGATCGTCGTTGTGGTAGCCATAGTAAAAGACCCGGCGGACGTTGCCGGTCGGGCGGGCCAGCCAGATCACGTCCCGCAGGGGCACGCCCTCCCATAGTCCCATCCCGCACGGGCGCGGCCCGTTGGTGCAGGAGGTCACGCCCATGAAACGTACGGCGTGTTTCTCGGCCAGCTTCATCAGTCCATCCCAGGTCAGGGCGGTGCCGTGCGCCTTGGATAGAGGGCTTTCCACCTTGGCGTTACTCTCGGGGTCCGGCAGGACCTCCAGTTGCCAGGTCTCGCGCGCCAGCCCGACCTCGCGCAGCTTCTCCGGCGGCAACTCGTGTGGGGGCGGCGTGCCGCGGCCGTAGTTGACGAAATTCTCCTCGCGGGTCAGGTACTCCAGTTTCGAGACGGCTTCATTCAACAGCCGTTCGGACTCGCTATCGCCCTTGGCCCAGAGTCCGGATGTGCTCAACGCGACGGCACCCGCCGCACCCAATTCGAGGAAGTAGCGACGTGTGACATCCGTATGTTCTCTTGCCAGTTGTTCTTGTCTGTTCATAGCGGGAACCTCGATTTCTCCACGTAGCACGGGCATCTTGCCCGTGATTACAGATTCATGGGCGGGACGGGAACCCACGCCCATGCTACGGGGCTTGTGTTGTGATTTCGAGCCGGACCGTGGATTGAGGCGGCCGGAGTTCCCATCCGGATATGCTTCGTCGTGTGGCCGCCGCGCCGATCTCTGTGTCGCTTTGATCGAACGCTCGGGCCGTGATGACCTCCGATTGACTGACAGCGTCGATGGTGGTGCGCACGTCATAGGAGGCAAACGTGTGCTCGGGCCGGGTGATCACGAGCCGGTCCACGCCTTCGACGGCAATGATCGAGAGGCCCGTGCCGTCTTTGGTCCGGCGGACGGCCACGCTGCCGGAGGTCCCGATCCCATCAAAGCCGCGCCAGGTGCCCCGGCCGTCGACAAAGACGCACTCGGACGAACTCACGCGATCGTAGCGTTGCCCACCGAGCAATGCGGAACACTCGTAGAAGCCGTCCGTACCGAGGGCGAGCCAGCCGAACGGCGGCAACTCGTGCTTCGTGCCTTCGTGCTCGATCTGCCACGATTCTTTGGCGTTGCCGTTGACCCAGAGGCGCAGATCGTTTGGGTAGAGGACAAAGAGCTTCGATTTGCGCCATGCGCCGCTCTGGAAGGCCACGGAAGAGCTGACCAGGCCGTGCTCTGAGCCGTAGCGGATCTCCTGGGGCTTGAGCATCGCGTATCGGGATTGCAGCGGCTGGAGCATGTAGTACGACCGGCAGGTTTGGCGGATGCCGTGGTCCTCTTCCACGAGCCAGCCGATGTGACCGTAGGCGATGGTGGCCGCGAGGAATTGGTCGATGCTCTTGACCATGCTCCCCGGACTTTGCCAGCCTTCTTTGCTGGTGAAGAACTGGCTCGTCCAAGGCACGCCGATATCGACCGTCAGCGGGTGCATTTTGAGCAGGTCGAAGTGTGGCAGATAGGGATACTCCCAGAGCCGCAGGCTGCTGTAGGTCAGGCCGTAGTTGCCGGTGCACAGGCCGGTGTAGAGCCACTGGTGATTGCCCTCGGACCAGCAGTGGCCGTCGTAGACATCCTGATCGTGCAGGAGCAGTTCGCCATAGGCGTAGAACGTCGCGGCGAACGTCCCGGCGCCCGGCACGCGGGCGTCGAAGTCCGTCCGGTCCCACGGGCTGACGGAGGTGTGGACGTCCGTATACGCGGCGTTGGTGCCGAACTTCTTCTGAATGAGCGGGGCGAGCTTGCGATCCGCCTCGACGGCGAAGAGCGCCTTGGGCGAATAGCAGCGCGGCCAGGCCGTAACCAGATTGCCGTCGGACCGGCGCATGACACGGTCCGTATCCCAATAGGCGTTCACCGGCGCAAAGTCGGTGTAGTTCGTATAGAGCCCTGACCGCCAGCCGAGCGAACGCTGGTCCGCCACGTACCTCTTGAGAGCCTCGTCGCCACCTTTGCCCGGCGCCGCCGCCTCGCGGAACGTGAAGCTCTCGCCGCTGTCGCGCCACGTGATCTCGTGGTTGCACTGGGTCAGCATCTCAATGCCGTAAGCCCGCAGCTTCTTCGACCGCTCGTACTCGCGCTCGTAGTTTTTCGGCCCCCAGCTTTCCTGCCACAGGCGCGTGGCGGCTTCACTGCCTCGTTTGGCCGGCGGATTGGCGATGGTTGCCAGGGTTTCTTCGAAGATAGGCGAGAAGGTCACAAAGAGTCGTTCGTAGAGATCGTTGCGCCGGCCGTCGGTCTTGGGAAGATAGAGGACGCCGCCATTCAGTTGGACCTTGTCCCCGTCGATCTTATCCACGCAATACGGTGTGGAGGCGTTCGAGCGATACCAGTCCATCCAGACCGAGGCGAAGCACGGGACCCTGCCTTTGGACATCAGGACATTCAGATGATGGCCGCCGTAGTTCATGTAGGGTAGTAGCAGCAACTCGGGATTCGCGACCCCGTCGATGCGGCCGTAGGAAAGCTCGGTCGCCAAGCCGCCGGTGCAGGTGCAGTCCACGACGAGGCTCTTTTGCCACAGGCGCGCCGTCGAGTGAATCACGACTTCGGTGCCATTGACGGCGGCCCGCCAGGATGCCTTCAGCTCGTTGTTCGCCGGTTGCACCTGGATCAGCCGTGCCTCCTGTGGCTCAGCAACGAACTTCAGCCCCGCCTCCGTCAGTGCCTTGCCGATAACGGCCCCATTCAATTTGACGACAACCGGCTCCCAGAACTTCGTGCCGGGCTTCAGCTCGTAGTCGAGCTGCGTATCGAGGTCCTTATACGTGAACCGCCAGACCTCCCCCGCTTGCTCCAGCCTTACGGCGTAGTCCGCGGTCAGGTTGTCGGGCAGAATCGTCTCCTCGCGGGTGGGGAAGGGCAACCGACCCGGACCGGTGTTGGCGCCGGGGGATTGGCCCGGGAAGGGATCGACGCCCCGCTTGGGCCGGGGCTGGAACGAAAGCGGCGCGGGGTTCTCCTGGAAGAAGACCAGATCCTCGAAGTACAGCTCGCGGTCCTCTTTGTTGGAGCCGCCCGTGACGCGCAGACCGGCGAAACGAAGCGGCTTCTTGTCGAGCAGGTTCTGCGGCAGGACCTTATGAACCAGCCACCATTCTTTCCAGCCCACTTGGGCGAGATCGAGCGTGGCCGTCGCGTTGTCCTTGTCGAGTAGAAGCAGCGAGATCGTGGTTCGCGGCGTCCCCGGCTCGGGCGCCCACGACCAGTTGTTGCCATAGACCCAGATGGTCGTCGCCGACACCGCGTCGGGGATCGCCACGGGAGCGGGCGGACGCAGAATGACCGTGCTCTTGTCCGAGGTGCCGCGATAGACCAGCCGTGCCACCGGCGATTCCCACACGCGCTGCTTCTGCGAGCCGAACAGGTCCGCGACGGCGCCCTCCATCCACTCCACCTGCCAGCCTTCGAGCGAATCGAAGTTGACCAAAGGCACGTGTGGCGGCTGGCGGTTGGCCCAGACCATTTCATACGGCCGGGCCCCCGGCGTCTCCTCCGCCGGCATGAGTTGGGCCGGATGCACCGTGGTGGAGCTTGACTCCGCCCCCAGCGCCGGGCCAATCGCCATCAGCACGGCCAACACAGCAACAGGCCACGAATGCAGCTTCATACGAAGACTCCTATCAATGAATGCAGTAGCATGGGCGTCCCGCCCATGTGTCGCAGGGCCATCTTGGCCCTGCATTCACGGGCGAGACGCCCGTGATACTCATGGGCAAGATGCCCATGCTACTCTGCCCTTACGGGCACACTACGAACCTTGAGCCGGTTCAAACCGCCGACGGTCTTGTCCCCTGCACAATAGGCCAGGAGCATCTGGTCTTCCAGAAACGTGATAGCCGTATAGCAGTACCAGCCATCGGGGTCGCCCTCGATGATCTGGGACCGGCTCCAGGTTTTGCCTTCATCCTTGCTGATCGCCAGACACAGCGGCGTCCGACGGCCGGCGGGGTAGGGGTGGACTCCCGAATGGTCGTTCCAGACGCAAACCAGGTCGCCCGTCCCGGGGATTCGCTTGATCGTGGCGGGACTCAGAGGCGAGGCCAGCGCCGACGGCTCAGCTTTCGACCACGTCTCGCCGCCATTGTCGGAATAGCAGACGTACTGGCTGCCGGCATCGGTCCGCAGGTACATCATCAATCGACCGTCCTTGAGCTCGACCACCCCCGGCTCCTGCACGGTGATGCGCCGGCCGCCGGGAGCATAACCCTGGAAGGAGTCCTGGCTGCGCCGCCACGTCTTGCCGTTATCATCGGACAGGTAGCACATGATCACGCCGGCTGAGTCCCATTTGCGGCCCGGCCCTCTGTGCCAGGCCACCGGCAGGAGTAGTCGGCCGCTGTGCAACTGGACGACGCGGTCGTTGTTCAGAACGTAGTACCCCACTTCGTCCATGATGCAGACGGTGGGCTCGCTCCAGGTCCGGGCCTCATCGGTCGAAAGGCACAGCAGCGGCCGGCAGTCTTCTTGCGAAGTCTTGCGCAGGTAGAACAGCGCAATCTCGCCGCTTGCCAGCCGCAGCAGCGACACGGACATGACGTTGAGCCCGCCCGCGTGCCGGACCACGATCTGGTCGTCGCTCCAGGTCTTGCCATGATCGGGCGAGATTCGCATGGCCAAGTCGGCCGCCGCATCGTCGTCCCCGCCGCCCGTGAACCGCGTGTAGATCAGGCACAATCGGCCGTCTTTCAACTCGATGATGTCCCCCTCGGAGTTGCGCGGATTCTCCTTGCTCGGCTCGATGGTCAACAGGGTCTGCATTCCCGCGATGGCTGATGGCACCGTCACCCGGAACTCGATGGTGCCGGTCTCGGTTGGCGCGGATGCGGATCGAGCAGACAAGAAGCTCACGAGTGACGCCCCCAGGCACAGCCGCATCCAGATTGTGAGTGGGTCTTTGAACATCCGGCTGCTTATGCTATCCTCTGGATCACCCGAACTCAACTGGTGTTCGGCGAATCGTGAGTGTCTTGAGGGGAATGCTTGAGAAGTCGCTTTGTCGTGGCATGGGCATCTTGCCCATGTGTCGCAGGGCCATCCTGGTCCTGATGAGTTTTGACAAGCAACTTCGGTAATGGCCGGGTGCCATGCTTACGCTGGCGTAAGCATGTCTTGCCCGTCGGGTCGGACATGTCTACGCCAGCGTAGACATGGCACCCAGCAGCAGGTGAGATTGGATTACCGGTTCTGTTCCTCAAAACTCATTAGACTCATCGTTTCTCCACGGGCGAGAGGTGTTCCTCAAACGCCCGTGGGACACACGGGCAGGATGCCCGTGCCACCTTCCAGACGCTTTCTCACAGCGTCCAGCCTTCCCGGTACGTCGTTCGGATGTACTTGTTTGCCTCGGGCAGGTTGGTCACCTTCATGTTGGGGCCGTCCCACTCGATCCGGGCATCCACCCGCTTGGCGACGTTGCCGAGCAGGCAGATCTCCGTGAGCAGACCGGAGTATTCGAAGTCCGCCCCGGCCCGCTTTCCCGCTTTGCAGGCCTGAACCCAATCCTGCTCGTGCGAGCCTTCCACGCGCGGGAGCGTCTTGGGCGGCAGCTTGTACTCCTTCATCCGGCTCTCAGGGATCAGCCGGGGGTCCTCACCGGAGACGCCGCCGACGAGTTTGCCCTTGGTGCCTTTGAACAGTGAGCCGCCTTCGGCGTGGCCCAGGCGCCGACCGTCTTCGAGCTCCGGCGGCCGGGGCGCGCGAACGCCTTCGTACCAGGTCAGCTTGACTGGTGGCAGGTCCCCCCGCGCGGGGAACTGGTACGTTACCACGGAGGCAATCGGGTGGATGTCCGGATTCAGGTCCAGCGACGTGGCTTCGATGCTGGTCGGATGCCCCAGCTTCAGGGCCCAGGCGACCGGGTCGAGCGTGTGCGCGCCGCGGTCGCCCATCATGCCGCAGCCAAAATCCCACCAGCACCGCCACACGGCCGGATGGTAGGCCGGGTGATAGGGCCGGTGCGGGGCGGGGCCGAGCCACAAGTCCCAGTTCAGCGTCGCCGGGACCTCCGGCGTGTCCGGCGGCCGACGGCTCCACTTGGAACTCCAGTACGCGTGCCCGAAGGGGTAATACGACAAGTTGCACCAGGCATCGACCTCGCGGATCGCGCCGATCGCGCCGTCCCAAATCCACTCACAGATCAGCCGGGAGCCTTCGCCGGAATGGCCCTGAATCCCCATCTGTGTGGTCACGCCGGTCTCGCGGGCCGCCTTGGCCAGCATCCGCGCCTCGTAGATGTCGTGGGTCAGAGGCTTTTGACAGTAGACGTGCTTGCCCCGCCGCATCGCCTCCATCGAGATCACCGCGTGCGTGTGGTCCGGCGTCGCGATCATCACCGCGTCGATGCTCTTTTCCTTGTCCAGCATCTCGCGATAGTCACTGTACACCTTCGCCTGGGGATATTTCTTGAACGTCCCGGCGGCATACGCGTGGTCCACGTCGCACAGAGCCACGATATTCTCGGTTTCGAGCTGGCTCAGATTGCTCTTGCCCATGCCGCCCACGCCAATGCCGGCGATATTGAGCTTCTCGCTCGGGGCCGCGTGCTGCGCGCCGCCCAAAACGTGCCTCGGCACGATGGTGAAAGCCGCAGTGGCTGCTGTTGTGGCGAGAAAGCGACGTCGGTTAACATGCCGTTGTAACATCGCGACATCTCCTGAGACTGCCGTGCGATTGATGTGACGAAAGTCGACTGGTAGTATGGTATCATATTTCGAGGATGTGTACATCTTGATCGTCGATTGTGCCGAGTGCACGAGAAGATTGTGGTAAGGCCGATGTCGGATCGAGGGGTGGCAGCCTCAAGGCCGAAGGCCTTGGGGATGGCTCTTCTCCCCATCGAATCAAGCCATCGCCAAGCTGCGCTTGACGCTGCCACCCGGCCAGGATCACGCAAACCTCAAGGATTTGGGACGAAGCCAACGAGTCTGGCCGTGCTACCTCGGGAGGTCATGTGGAACGGCAAAGTCATTCTGTTGTGTTCGTGGAGATCATCGCGGCTCTCACCATCTCGGCGGCATCGGGCGCCGAATTGCGGGTCTCGGGCTTCACCGCCTACCTCGATCCGGATGGACGCGGAGCACGTGTCTCGCAACGCTCCGGCGTCACCAACTGGACCGATCCGGCGACCAAGGTGCTCTGGTTCGGCGACGTCAAGACTCCGGGCCAGCTCGACTGCTCCATCGTGTTACGCCTGCCGACGGACGCGACTTCCACGCTGCGTTTGACCCTCGCGGGCCAATCGCATGAAGCAACAGCGAAGGGCCTCGGAACCGATCCTGTGACGGCGAATTTCGGCTCCTTCGACATCGCCCAGGCCGGCTACCAGCGTTTCACCCTGGAATCGCTCAATGCCCAAGGCCAGCCTTTCGGCGACATCGAGGCCCTGGTCCTGAGTGGCCCAGCGACGCAGGAAGCGCATTTCAATCTCAAGTCCCGCCGCAACGCTACCTCCGTGCACCTGAATTATCCGGTGGACAAGGAGATCAAGGTTGCGGCGTTCTACTGCGAGATGACCGGCCTGGAAGATCCGGTCGCGACCTACTACATGGCCTGCGGCTGGCACCGCGGCTATTTCGGCATGCAGGTCAACAGTCTCACCGAGCGGCGGATCATTTTCAGCGTCTGGGACAGCGGCGGCGAGGCCGTCGATCGCGGCAAGGTCGCCGACGAGAATCGCGTCAGGCTCGTCGCCAAGGGCGAAGGCATCGTGGCGGGCGACTTCGGCAACGAGGGCACCGGCGGCCACAGTCACCTCGTCTATGACTGGAAGACCGGCGAGAAACAGCGCTTCCTCGTCACCGCCAAGCCCACCGACGCCACGCACACGATCTACGCCGGCTACTATTTCCACCCTGACAAGAAGCAGTGGGTCCTGATCTCCAGTTGGAACGCCCCGAAAGAAGGCATCGGGACCCCAAACGCGAAGGATCGCGTTTGGGAACCCGGCTACCTGCGCCGCTTGTACAGCTTCAGCGAGAACTTCGGCGGCAACAACGGCCACTTGCTCCGCAAAGCTCTTTACGGCAATCAATGGATTCGCACCGCCGAGGGCCAGTGGACCGAGCTGACGACAGCAACCTTCAGTCACGATCCAACGGGCAAAGCCGACCGGCTCGACCGCTTCATGGGCGTGGAGAACGGCCAGTTCTTCCTTTCGCACGGCGGCTTCGTCCCCGGTTTCACGCCCTACGGCGAGAAGTTCACCCGCCCCCCTACCGGCAAGGCTCCGTCCGACATCGTATTGCCCGAGTAGGCGGTAAACGCATCACTCGCCGTGCACGACCATCCGCCATCGCCAAGCCCGCAGGGCTTGACGCTGCCACCCGGAGACTGAGCCAGCGTGTTCACGGGGCGTGGCGGACAGCCGCCCAGCGTGCTACAATGGCGGCCGATGATGGATCGTAAACAACAGCAACAGATCACGCTTTCGTTCGATCGCGGGACGCTTCTGCTGAAGGGGCCGCAGCCGCAGGAGGGTGCGGTAGCATGGGCGTCCCGCCCATGGATCTCGGATCACGGGCAAGCCTGCCCTGAGCGCAGCGAACGGGATGCCCGTGCCACTTGGAAGTGGGATGACCGCGTGGGGGCGTGGCGGTGCGAGGCGATTCACTACCAGGCGGTGCACGCGGCGTTAAGCCGTCGGTTCGGGGCGTGCTTTCAGGATGAAGTGCCCCAGCCGGTCCGGGTGTCGTGGCCCAGGACGGATCTGCCGGAGCTTCGGCTCCAGCAGAAAGAGGCGCTCGCGGCCTGGGTGAAGGATGGCCGGCGCGGGCAGATTATCATGCCCACCGGGACCGGCAAGACGGAAGTGGCCTTTGCCGCCATGGCCGAGACGCAGATTGCGGCCCTGGTCGTGGCGCCCGTCCGCGATCTGATGTATCAATGGCACCGGCGGATTCTGGGGGCGTTCGGCTACGATGCGGGGATCGTTGGCGATAATACCTTCGATATCAAGCCTGTTACGGTGACCACTTACGACAGTGCGTACATCCATATGGACAAGATGGGGGCGGGGTTCGGCCTGCTGATCTTCGACGAGGAGCATCATCTGCCGGGCCAATGCCGGCGCGAAGCAGCGCTTCTCAGCACGGCGACGATGCGGCTGGGTCTGACCGCCACGCCCGAGCGGTCCGATGGCTTGGAGGCGGACTTGGACTGGCTCATCGGGCCGGTGGCGTATCGTCTGCCTTTCCAGACCGTCCGAGGCTCGACCCTTGCGGACTTCGACGTGGTCCGCGTCCCGGTCGCACTCAATGGCGCCGAGCAGGCGACGTATGACCAGTGCAGCCGGGTCGTGCAGCACTTCCTCGCTTCCCGCCGGAAGGAGACGCCGGGCTACACGTGGCAGGATCTGTGCAAGGAAATCGGCAAGGACCCGCAGGCCCGCCACGCCCAGAAGGCGTACTATCTCAAACAGTCCATCGAGAATCGCGCCGCCGAGAAGCTCCGTGTGCTGGAGGACATCTTTCGACTGCACTATGGCCAACAGATTCTCGTCTTTGCCGGCTCGAACGCGATGGCGATCGAGGTCTCGAAGCGGTTCCTAGTGCCGACGATCCTCTCGCACACGCGCAAGCGCGAGCGGCTGGCCGTGCTCGAAGGCTTTGCCCAGGGACAGTTCACGGTCCTCGTCGCCAACCGCGTGCTCGACGAGGGGGTGGATGTCCCCGAGGCCAAGGTGGCGGTGGTCATCGGCGGGCAGGGCTCGACGCGCCAGGCCACGCAACGGCTGGGCCGCGTCCTGCGCAAGTCCGGCAGCAGCCGGGCCACGTTGTACGAAGTGGTTTGTGAGGATACGAAAGAGGTCCAGCGCTCCCGCAAGAGGCGACAGGGCGATGCTTACGAGCGAACAGTCCATCGTCGAGTATAGAGCAGGTCAGGTCATCCCCGACCGCCTGACGCAGAACACGCATCGGCATTACGTCGAGTACGCCGAGAAGATACTGGCGGCCTATCGCGACGGCATCGGCCGACAGCGCCGCGAGCTGCACCGGCAGGTGGAGGCGATTTTCGTCAACGAGCCCGACTGCCCTATCCGCCGGATCGAGGCCTTCTGCAAGCTGCTCGACGACGCGAGTGTCTTTCAGACCGACCCCTCCGGCCGGGCGTCGAAGCTGAGACTGGAAGTGTTCTCCCGAGCCGCCCGTCGGCATCCGCTCGTGCAGGCGCCGGACCGGCTCTTCGAGCACGAGGAAGGAAAGACCAAAAGCCAATTGGCCGAAGAGCTCGGGACGCCGTGGGACGCCATCGAGCAGGGTCTCTACACGGACGTCCTGGCCTATCAGCAGCTCGAACAGTTCACCGGCTACCAGGATGCGGCGGCTCTTCTTTCGCGCTACAATGTGGCCCAGCTCCAAGCCTGCCTTTATCGCGCCGAGGCCATGACGGTCACGGCCACGCAAGACCTCAAGACGATCATCCGCTACGCCAAGCTGGCGAAGCTGCTGCACGACATCGTGCGGCTGGGCCCCTCCGACGTGGCACGGGCATCTTGCCCGTGTCTTCATGGGCAGGATGCCCATGCCACCTATCGGATCACCTTCACCGGTCCGGCGTCGGTCCTGGGCGAGACGCGCCGCTACGGCGTGAGCTTCGCGCGCTTCCTGCCCGCCCTGCTGGCCTGCAAAGGCTGGAGCCTGGAAGCGATCTTGCGCACGCCCTGGAAGACCAGTGCGAAACTGGCGATCTCCGACGCCGACCGCTTCACCAGCCATCTGCCCCCGCCCCAGGAATTCGACTCGGCTCTGGAGGAATCGTTCGCGAAGAAGTTCGGCCCGATGCGCGATGGCTGGCAACTGATTCGCGAAGGCGACATCCTGTACGACCATCAAAAGACCTTCATCCCGGACTTCACCTTCCGGCACGAGGACGGCACGCAGGTCTTCCTGGAGATCGTCGGTTTCTGGACGCCGGAGTATCTGGCCCGCCGGCGCGAGACGCTCCTCCACTTCCGCCGGCACAGAATTCTGCTGGCCGTGCCCGAAAGCTCCCTCCGCGCTGGGGCCACCGTCACGAACAATGTCCTGGTCTACAAAACAACGTTAAAGCTCCCCCCGCTGCTGGCCGCCCTGGAAGCCGCGCGAACGGCGGCGCGGTAGACAACTGCCGACGCCATCCCGGACCCCCACCTTCACAGGGGTGGCGGACGAACCAAGGGTGTGGCCCCGATTCTCCTTCACGCGAGGGATGACCAGCCTTCAGGCGCCTCCAAACGCACGCTTTCGGCCTCCGGGTGGCAGCGTCAAGGGTGCAGCCCTTGGCGATGGGTCCTTCATGGAACTATAAGACCATCGCCAAGCTTCGCTTGACGCTGCCACCCGGAGATGCAGGTAGGCCATCTACGTGGAGTCTACAGGCGTTTGATCTTGATGTTGCGGTACCAGACGGGGCGGCCGTGGTCTTGGAAGCCGAGGTAGCCGACGCGGGCGAAGTCCTTGATGGCGCGCTTGAATTTGTTGGGCGTGCTGTCGGGATTCGCGCCGGCCTTGGCCCACTGGTCCACGTCCATGTCGATGATCTTCTCGCCGTTGAGAACGACCGCGACCCGGCTGCCCTTGCAGGTCAGGACGCAGCGGTTCCACTCGCCGGTCGGCTTGATCGCGTTGGTGGTCGGGGCGAGACAGTCGTAGATCGCCCCGGCGGTGCCGGTCTTGCTCAGGCCGCTACGTCCAGCCGAATCACAAATCTGCACTTCGATGCCCGTGTAGACCGGGTCCTTCAGATCGGAGGTGCGAAAGAAGATGCCGCTGTTGGTGCCCTGGGTGACCTTGAACTCCAGATCGAGGACGAAGTCCCCGTAGGTGTCCTTGGTCCAGAGATAGTCGAAGTTGTGCTCCTTGCCGTCCGAGGGGCGGGTGACGGTCAGGACGCCGTCCTCGACGACCCAGAAGTTGTCGGGGCCCGTGAGCCAGCCCGTCAGGTCTTTGCCGTTGAACAACGTCACGAAACCGTCATTGCTTGTAGTGACGCCGTCAGGCGTCGTGTCGCGGGCATCCTGCCCGCGATTCGAGGGCGGGACGCCCTCGACACTTCCCCTATATGCCCTGACGGGCACACTACGAACCTGTCCGGCGTTCCGGGGCAACTTGCGAATCAGGACGTTGCGGAACTGCACCAGACTGGACGCCGGACCAAGCTGGCCGGTCTTGGGGTCAAGGCCGCCGTGATGCTGCAAGCCGATGGGGCCGCTGACCGGCAGGCCGGGAATTTGGGCGTTCTCGATCACGATCTTGTTGTTGAGCATCACCGTGACGCGATCGCCGACCACTGTGATGTCGAACGAATTCCACTGGCCGACGGGATTGTCCGCCCGCACTTTGGGGACCGCCGCCGCGTGCTGCTCGGCTGTCGAGCTCTTGTCGGTCCGCACGGACCACAGTTCACCCGAGCCAACCGGCCAGCACCAGATATTGACTTGCCCCCGATCCACGCCGCGCAGCAGAATGCCAGAGTCCGCGTTCGGCGTCGGTGTCTCGATCACTTTGCCGTTCGCATCGGTCTTGTCGGACCCATCGGGCAGGATGGTGCGCATCGGGTACAGACCCGTCGTCTGCTTGAGCCGCCATTCGACGTGGAGGGAGAAGTCTTCGAAGGATTCGGCGGTCCAAAGATTCTTGTTTCCCTTGGCCTCAGACGCGGCGTCATAATCGATCACGCCCTCGACTACTCTCCAGTGTCCGTTGTCGCCGTCGGGCACCTTCCAGCCGGTGAGGTCCTTGCTGTTGAACAGGACCTGGTATTCGGGCCAAACTCGCCAGGTGGGATAGGCCTCTTCCGGCGCCAGCTTGTGCAGTAGCGGCGGGGTCGGCGGGTTGCCGTGATTGAAGAACACGTACAGGCCGCCCTTGCCGGCGATGATGATGTCGTTGCGGCCATCCTTGTTCAGATCGGCGATGTTGAGTTTCATCCCCGCGCTGACGACGTAGTTGGGCGGTGGATTGATCCCCCCTTCTTCCGGATAGTAAGGCAGGTGGTTGTATGACAGGATATGCCGTTCGAAGCTGCCGCCCTTGAGGTCATACCAGAACGTGTACAGAGGCTCGAAGGCCCCGATGTCGTGGCCGTGGTGGGCGAAGAGGCGCTTGCCCGTGACGAGGTCGGGCTTGCCGTCGCCGTTGAGATCGCCCAAGGCAAACGTGTGAATCTGGCTGAAGTCGGTCTCGACCCAATGCGTCGTGAAGGTCCGCTTACCGGCCCCATCCACCTTCTGCCCCAGCCAGGCGAAACCATAGGCGTGGGCCGAGCCGATGATAATATCGTTGTGGCCGTCGCCATCCACGTCGTAGACCAGGATCGGATGCGACCCCGCCCCGCCTTTGCCTTTGGCAGGCTGGAATTCATAATCTGCGTGGAACGTCCAAGGCGTGACCCTCGCATCTTTCGGCTGCTCGTACCAACCGACGGGCGTCACGATGTCCACCCGCCCATCGCCGTTGATATCGCCCAGGCCATTGCCGTGGATATCGCCTTCGGTCCCGACGACGTGCTCCACGAACCAAGGCGCCTGACGGATGTGCTCCAGCCAGGTCATGCCTTGGCCTTTGACCAGGGCCCAGTGGTTGCACAGGATGTCGTCGATGCCGTCGCCATTGATGTCCCCGTGGATGATGCCCTCCATGTTCACGGCGTGATGGATCCGGGTGGACTTCCAGACCACGTCCTTCTGGCCGGGGTTCTCGTACCAGAAGGCGCCCTTGAGAAACATCCAGCCGGAGCTGACGATGTCCGTCTTGCCGTCGAGGTTGACGTCCATCGCGAATTCGCTGTTGTCGTCGGTCTCCGGGCCGTTGGTCTCGGCCCCATCGCGGAAGTTGACGTGCTTGGTCCAGTTCGGGGCCTCGTACCAGTTCCGGCCGCAGGCAATGTCCAGATCGCCATCACCATCGAAGTCGAGGACCGACGCACACTCGCAGAACGGCCCGAACCAGTAGCTATGCTGAGCCGGATCGTGGACCGGGCCATCGATCTTCAGCGGGATGAAGATGACTTCTTCCGCTGGCACCGGCAACGCCATCGCGAGCACCATCACGACCAACAGACATCCACGTTTTCCCATGACAGCTCTCCTTCGTCATTCAAATCCGAAATTCGAAGCACGAAATCCGAAACAAATCCAAAATCCAAAGCACAAATGATCGAAACGCACTGCCGGGCTATGCCCCGTTTCGAATTTGGAGTTTTGGACATTGGAATTTGTTTCGGATTTCGATATTCGGATTTCGAATTTGGCTCCGCGACACAACCTTCGAGACAGTAAGGCGTCATACCCGAGAGACAGGTTCATCTGGCGTCGTGGTATCACGCATGATACTTCGCCAGCAGCTTGCGGAGGTTCTGGATATCCGTCTTGATCCGCTGCATCGGCCCGACGGTGGCTTCGTCCTCGATGATGTACCACTCGGTGCCGCCGGGGCCCTCGCAGATCCGGAACATGGCCGGCCAGTCCACCTCGCCCTCACCGACGACCGGGTCGGGCTGGCCCTTGCGGAAATCCTTGACGTGTACGGTGATCAGTCGGCCCGGGAACATCGCCATGTACTTGGCGGGATCGGCGCCGGCCCGTGCGATGTGCCCAATATCGACCTGCAGGATCACGTCCTTGCTGCTATTCTTCGCAAAGACCTCCCAGGGAATGAAGCCGCCCTTGGCGTCGAACTCCCCCGCGTGGTTGTGATAGCCGACCCGCATCCCCTGCTCCTTGGCCTTGGCCGCCAGTTCGCTCATCTGTTTGGCGAACTGGATGACGGCTTCCTGGGAGCCCGTCCGCATCCCGCTGGGGGCGATCAGATTCTTGTTGCCGATGGTCTTATTGAACTCGACCGTCTTGGCGAATCGCTCGCCCATCATCTCGTTGATGCCGGTATGCGTCCCGCAGCACTTGAGATTGTGCTGATCGAGGACCTTGCGAATCTTCTCCGCGGGCCAGTTGTAATATCCGGCGAACTCGACCCCGTCATAGCCCATCTCGGCCACCTGGGCCAGCACGCCCGCCAGGTCCTTCTGGGCCTCGTTGCGAACCGAGTACACCTGCAAGCCAATGGGGATCTTCTTCGCCGCCGCGGCCAATGCCGCCCGTCCCAGCCCCGCCGCCGCCACTGCCCCGGCCCCCAACTGCATAAACCCGCGCCGCGTCATTTCGTTGGAATCACTCATGATGACCTCCTTTCGTAGCACGGGCATCTTGCCCGTGACCCTGAACGCATGGACGCTCGTGCCCATGCCACTTCGTTAGGTTGTACACGGCACCATGCTACCCGCCGTCGGGGCAGGGTTCAATCCTCTTCATTCTCTATCCGACTCACTATCTGCGATTCAAGACCTGGTTGTCCAATCCCGACATTCCTGCCTTGACAACGCCTTGGACGCCGAACAGAATGCAGGATGATGAAGAGTGGCGTCTCCAAAGCCCGCACGTACGCGGAAATAGGTGAGTTCTGGGACGAGCATGACTTGTCCGACTTCTGGGCCAAGACCAGACCCGCGCAGGCCGACGTGGAGTTGGAGTCCGAGGAATCGCTCTACGCCATCGAGAAGGGGCTGTCGGAGACCATTCGCCGGGAAGCCAAGGAGCGAGGTGTCTCTCCTCACACGTTGGTCAATCTGTGGCTGCAGGAGAAGATTCAGAAACTCAAGCCGCAGTCCCGCCGGCGATGACACATAGGGACACCAGTCAGGCACTGTCCTGTAACCTGTCACGTATCACTTCTCCCTTGCCTGCTCCGCGCGCCCCCGCCCCGACGCGCGGGGGACGCTGAGGGTGTGAAAGAACTGGTTCGGTCGCCGAAGAACCTCGTTTCCCGCGCTCCCAGAGGGGGTTTTTGCCCTATCTGGACATTTTTTCACAACCTCGCTGTCCCCAGACCCCTGGCATTTCCCGCCTTGGGCCAATAGCGTGATAGATGGGAGGATATGGAGATATCTCGAGGGGCAATGCTCAGTCCCGCGCCTAAATGGGAATTACGTAGACATCCCTTATGGTTGGATGAATCTCTTTATTTCATCCATGTCTTTCTTGGGAAACCGCGACCGGCATTGTGGCGGCACTTCACTTGAAGACATCCGGGAGCATGTTACCTGTCTCCTGTTTCTGGCCCCGTAGAAGAAATTTGCCCAAACCAACGCTTGCCTCGCTTTGTCGCTCCTTGGGCGTTTTACTATCTCTTCAAGCTCGCCCCGAAACAGACGAAAACCACACGGATTGTCTTCGTGTTTCTGCGAATTGATGTCTCTTATGAATGCCTCTTTCATCCGCGGAACAGCACTTTTGCAGCCCAAACCCCTGTCAGGAATAGGCTGGCAGTACCTTCGTATGTTCCACACGAGCTCGTCCAGCTTGTGTATCGCGTCGGGCATACTATACGAGCGTCTCGACATATAGCGGTTATGCCCGCCCAGATCGCGTAAGTAGGCAAGAAATCGTTCACTCCAGTCTGGCAGTCGATAATCTAAGTAATGGATTGTCTTCACGTGTTCGTGTAGAGCCAACAGATCGTGTCCATACTCGCTGCCTGTTCTGTCTGGGTCCGGGCGGCGTGAGCTTCTCCCATTGAACAAGAGAATTGCTTTCAGATATTTTTCAACTGCTTGCTGGCCAGACCATAGGAATTGCTGCCTAAGCTTCATCCTATAGTTCATTCGTGCCGACACGTAATCGTAGTCGGCCTGCTTCCGAAACACCTCTGTCGCGAATGCGTTAAGCGTGGACTGATTCATGTGAGCTCCGAGCAAACTGTCGATCGGAGGAGGAGCGGCATGGCGAGCCTTCCCTCCCCACTGATAGGGAATTCCTGGAACATCTTACTTATTTCGTCTGGAATTGAGTATGATGTCCCCACGCATGATGCCCTCCCGCCGCGCTCGCGCGGCCTGAATCAAATCATCCTCCACCATCCGCAGACCGGCTTGGCGGGCTTTCTCGGCGTCTGCGGCTCGAATGCCAGCGGGCAGGCGGCACAGTTGGACCAGGAAGAGCATGATGACGATAATCATGCCTATACTACCCAGCACCATCGCGGCCGGAATTAGTAAGATCAAATGCAAAACAGCCAAGGCCATCGCACAGCCAATACAACGGATAACCATAAACCCTCCTCTATCACAGGAACACAACCACGTAAACCAGCAACGTACTGTACGCCACCCATCACCATTCGGGACAGCATACCTATTTCGGTCTTGACTTGAGTATGGTGCCCCGAATGGCGGTCCGTTACGCGAACGGCCCCATGCGAAACCCCTGTTTCTGACCTGAAAATGCGGACCGCCGTGGCAAAAAGGGTCCTAAGGGACCGCCATTCTATGGTGCCCCCCAGATATCTCTAAGCTGGTGTGTGAATTGCCATCAGGAGCCGCCCGAGCATATAGCTCACATCGCCCTGCCCGGCGTCGCCCATTTGTAACCAACTGGCTTGATAGGTGTCAGATGCTTCCTGACTGTTCCCGAGTGCCATCAACGTCACCATCAATGCGTATTTGTACGATGGGAGGCGCGTGATATCGTCCAATGGTGCATTCAGTGCGTAAATGCCGTCTTTCTCACATATATGGTCGAGAACGCTTGCGTACCCGCACTCCGAGACAATATCCCTTACCTGTTGATAGCTGAGCATAGTGCACCGGGTTTCCATATCGACCCTCTCACTCATTCTGTGGCTTGCCACCCATTAGCTCGTACAGCCGGAGAATCTCTTCGCATTTCCATGCAGCTACTAACGGGTTCTTGTCCCTGTAACCATCCGATCCCTGAAATCTCACTACGACTCCGTGGGCTTGGTCGAGCTTCTTGGCCAATTCAATCTCATTGGCCGTGGCGGGAATGTCAAAGTACTGGTGGAGGTAGTTTCCTCTAAAAGCGCACGGTGGCGATTGCCATCTATAATCATTAGCCGCGATTTTGAAAGACTGCACGACGCCTATCCAACTGTTGTCGAGGTAGTCCACTCTAAATCTCAGCGCCGTTGTCTCTTTCCCCAGGACAAGGTACAGTAATATCCCGCTTCCCAGCAGCCCTGGTTCGCAGGGACCAATGAAATACGTCTGTTCCATGTCGTCTTTGTGGATGGCCAGATCGAGCAAGAGCAACGTAATCTCAGCCTTGTTCTTGTCAAATCTGGAGGCGATTTCCTTCACAAGTAATACCTCGGGGTCCTCACCGACCGGTGCCTTGGTGACCTGCTCAACCTTGCTGTCTGTCTCAGGTGGAGCCACTTGACAACCACAGATGAGGACGCCCAAGAGTAACACGCTTTTTGTCAGTACCATGCTGGTCTCTCCCTATAGTGGATCCGTACCTATTACGTTCTGAATTCGAGTGCGATAGAATGGCGTTGTCGCGACATCATTTTGTTGGTCGCCTTTGTAAGCTTTTGCAGGTTCTGTTTCACACTCTCCGTCCACTGACTGAACGGCGTCACATGATCGGGTTCTTCGTCCAGATACGAGGAGTACGCCGAGTCAATTTCTCTCAGGACACATATGACCCTTTTGTGCAAGACAATCTGCAAAGAATCGACCACGCGCCGGAACCTTTCGACGGAATTCTTGGCCTGTTCCCCGTGCTCGGTTTTCCACTGCTCAAGGTTTTGGCGGCCGCGAGGTCCTCCGAAAGCGTCTTTCATCTCAATGTACGCCTGCCAAGCCCGGTTGAGTGCTTCAATTCGGAGTTCGAAGAGGTGGTTGCTGGTGTAGGTGCGTCTATCGAGCCATGTCTTGATTGCAGTCCCAACTACGGTGGTAACGCACCCGAGAAGTGCTCCGAGGACCAGGATAGGGAGTTTTGCGACCATCACCGAACCGTCCTTTGAGCCATGACTCTCTCGCGAGTCTACTTGACGTCATTTGCCGTGAAGTAGTAGTTCCTCGGTCCATCAGAGACATAATACGTATTCGGCTTGGAGGTGCTCTTGTCTCCAGATACGACGCGAGTACAGCGGCCTTGCTTGAGCATTAGATTGGCACCTTTCCACAGGATGTTGATGTCTTCCTGCGTCAGTCCGAATTCCCCGACTTGAGGCAGTGCACCCCTCTCGATCCTTGGGTCCTGAAGCTCTTGAGGCACGGGTTGCGCTGTCGGCCGTTCCGGTTTGGTTCTCGAAAGATGTTTGTAGGTTACCCATCTCGGTTGCCATCGGGGTTCTGTGACCAGCGCCCATTCCCCCTCAATCCGATAGACCGTGACCTTCTGTTGGAGGTAAATGCGGTTGACAATCTCGGCGTCATGCGATGGGGACAGACGCTCTTCAGTTACAGGGGCTGTGACATAATACTCGCCAAGAATGCTCTCGGACCCTGAGATTGCGGGCCTCTCCATCCCGCCAGTAGTTGAAGGTGGTGACTCGGTTCTGCGAATGGACACATACCCGATAATCAAGAGCACCAATGCACAAACAACCGCTGTGGTCACGCGGGCTTCTTCATGGCATCCCTTCTCTCCTGCTGTCTCGATCCGGCTCAGGCCGCGTAGGAACTCTCTGCAATGTTTGCATTTGATTGCCCCGGCAAGTATTTCTCCGCCGCAGTATGGGCATTTCTTCGTTTCGCCAGCCATCTTGAGTGGCTCCAGAAGGTTGACTTGGCAGATTCTGAGACAGGACGGTCGCATAAGGCGGCCTCATCGGCAACCGTCAACAGGTACTTCAGTGGCCCCATCAAAGATGCAAGAATCCGCTGCTACGCGTTCTATCGGCCGGAAAAGGAGGTGGGATAAGAGAAAAGCCGGAAAGACGAGGTTCCACAGGGTAGGGGGTCAGGCATGATTCTTCACAGTCTTGTTGTAGATATCGAGTATCCGACGACTGCGCGGCTTGTGTGCGGGTCCCGCACTTCTCATGCTACTGGCCCAGGAGAAAATTGCCTCGCCGCAAACCCGGTTGTAGAATGGCATCCTGCCTGTGATATCGAGCCACGAGCCATCGTTGGGGAGCAGCCAACATGACGAAGGAACCGCATCAGGAGACGCAATGTGTCCACGGCGGCGGTCTGCGTGACGCCGGGACCGGTGGCATCAACTCGCCCATCTACACGTCCACGGCCGCCGACTATCTGGACCGCGACCGCGTGCCGTACCAGCGCTACTTCAATACGCCCAACCAGGAGGCGGTCGTCCGCAAGGTCTGCGCGCTCGAAGGGGCCCAGGACGGCGTCCTGTTCAGCTCCGGCATGGCGGCGATCAGTACGACGCTGTTGGCGTTGCTGCGGACCGGGGACCACGCCGTCCTGCAGGACGAACTCTACGGCGGCACGCATGCGTTCGTGGCGGAGCTGTTCCAACGGCTGGGTATCGCCTTCGATTTCGTGACGCTGACGCCGGCCGCTATCGAACGGGCACTGACGCCGAGCACCAAGGTCATCTTTTTGGAATCTCCCACCAACCCGCTGCTGCACGTGATTGACCTTCGCCAGGTGGCGGACGTGGCCCGCGCCCGCGGCGTGACCACCGTGATTGACAATACGTTCGCGACGCCCATTCACCAGAACCCGGTGGCGCTGGGCATTGACATCGTCGTTCACAGCGGCACCAAGTACCTCGGCGGCCACAGCGACCTTCAGTGCGGCATCGCGGTCACCAGCACCACGCTGGCCGCCCAGATTCGTCACCACGCCTGCCATCTCGGCGGCAGCCTCAACGCCGCGACCTGCTATCTGCTGGAACGCAGCCTCAAGACCCTGCACCTGCGTGTGGAACGTCAAACCGCGAATGCCGGCCGGCTCGCGGAGTTTCTCGTCGCGCATCCGGCCGTGGCCCGGGTCTTTTATCCGGGCCTGCCCGGCGCGGTCGGCCACGCCATCGCCAAGACGCAGATGCGCGGCTTCGGCGCCATGCTCGCCTTCGAGGTGAAGCCCGAGGTCGCGACCGCCGACGCCGTGCAACGCAGACTGCAACTGATCCGCCCGGCGGTCAGCCTGGGCGGCGTGGAGACCACGATCTGCGCGCCGGCGCAAACCTCGCACGCGAAGCTGTCGCGCGCCGACCGGGAGCGACAGGGCATCACGGACGCGCTGTTGCGGCTGTCCGTTGGCATCGAGCACTACGAGGATCTGATCGCGGACCTGAGCCAAGCCCTGGGATGACACCGGCACCGGAATCCCAGAGGGTGTGTGAAAAGCCGGCTCAGCGTGGCATGGGCTTGGGGTCCCCAACGCAAGATTTCGCGTTGGGGGGCCCCTTCCAGCCCATGAATCATCGGCAGGATGCCGATGTCACAGAACCCCACGGGCAGGATGCCCGTGCCACCTTTTACACACCCTCTCAGGGAGGCCGTCCCCAAGAATCATGTGAACTGATGACGCGCCCCCAAGGCGTGTCATTCCGTGAAGCTATTGTAGCCACGGCCCCTGGGTTGTGGTATGATTTCCGCCGGCTTGGTTTGTAGTATGTCCGCGTAGAGCCGTGGCGAGGGCATCGGGCCCCAAACGCGATTCATCGCGTTTGGGAACCCGGCCCGCCCTTGCGTCTCGCCGGCATCTTGCCGGCGCGGAATCCCGGAGAGGACAAGGCCAAGATGGCCTCGCCACGAAACCGCTTCTCTTGAAGAAAGGAGCTTCGCAATGAGCAGCATGTCCATGGGCGTCCGAATCCGTTTGAGTATCATGATGTTCCTGCAGTACATGATGTTCGCGGCCTGGTGGGTGCAGCTCGCCGCCTACGTCGACAATATGGGGATCACGGGCAATCTGAAGTCCCTGATTCTCAGCAGTATGCCCCTGGGGTGCCTGGTGGCGCCGCTTTTCTGCATGATTGCGGATCGTCACTTCGCCAGCCAAAAGGTGCTGATGATCCTGAATCTCTGTTGCGCGGTGTTGTTCTTCCTGGGAGGGCTGCAGACCAATTCGACCGCCCTGTTTGTGATCCTGCTGCTGGGGATGCTGTGCTACATGCCGACGTGGAGCTTGACCAACGCCATCGCCATGGCGAATGTCCCCTCGGAGAAGTTCCCACAGATTCGCGTGTTCGGCTCCATCGGTTGGGTGGCGGCCGCCGTGTTCAGCCTGATCGCGGTGAACGTGTTCGGAACGGCGTCGATCGACGGTACGGCGATTCCCCTGTACTGCGGCGCGGGCACGGCCCTGCTGGCGGCCCTGCTCAATCTGACCTTGCCCAACACGCCCCCGCCGGCGAAGGGGAAGCCTTCCTCGGTCGTGGACGTCCTGGGCCTGCGGGCCATGACGCTGCTGAAGGACCGCAATTTCGCGCTGTTCATGCTCCTCGCCATGCTCGTGATGCTCCCGTTCACGATGTATTTCTCGCTGGGCTCGCAATTCTTCAAGAGCCAGGGCTTCGAGCAGGTGACGGCCACGATGAACCTGGGGCAATTCGTGGAGATGTTCGTCATGCTCCTGGTGCCGATGGCGTTGGCGCGCCGCGGCGCCAAATGGGCGATGGGGGCCGGGCTCGTGGCCCTGCTGGTGCGGTACGCCGCGTTTTGGGGCGGCGGCGCGCTCCATCAGGCTTGGCTGTACTACGTGGCGATTCTCGTGCACGGCGTGATCTACGGCTTCTTCTTCGTCGGCGGCCAGGTCTACGTGGACATGAAGGCCCCGCCGGAGATCCGGGCCCAGGCGCAGGGGCTGCTCGCCCTGATCCAGTACGGCATCGGCATGTTCGTCGGGACGTTCTTCAACGTGAAGCTCATCGATATGTACACGGCCGACAAGGTCACCGACTGGAACGCGATTTGGATCATCATCACCGTGATGATGGCCGTGCTGCTGGCCGCGTACTACCTGCTCTTCCACGATGACGTGCTGGAGAAGAAAGCCGTGCCGGCAGGCGTCGCTCCGAGCACGAATTAGCATCCGCGGCAGAGGCACTGAGTCTCGGCACTCAGCGTGCATCTCCGGGCGTCCGGGTGGCAGCGTCAAGACCGAAGGTCTTGGTTTGTAGTGTGCTCGTAAGAGCATCGTAGCATGGGCATCTTGCCCATGAGTCGCAGGGCCATCCCCCGCCCGCGCGGGGGCGGGCTTTGGTCTTGTCCGCACGGGCGAGACGCCCGTGGTACTCATGGGCGGGACGCCCATGCTACTGGATAACGCCTCACGGCGTCACTACAAACAAGCGGGGCTTGAGGCCGCTACCCGGATTATGCAGGCATTCCGCGCACTCTATCGGAGACCGTCCTTTTCCGTAGCCGGGACCAGCCGGATGGCTTGGCCGCCGCGAGTGGGCAGGACTATCTTCAGAATGGTGCCGCGATCCACCATGCGACTCTCGACCTTGACGTGAGTTCGTGTGGGGACGGTCGGATCGTCGGAGTAGATGTACGCCGTGTATTTCTTGCTTACGTCCAGGAATTGCAGAGGCACGTCGAAGAAGCGGGGCTCGTCGCTGTTCATGCCACCGATAAGCCAATTGTCGCCGCTGCGGCGGGCGATCACGGCGTATTGACCGATGCTACCCTGAAGGACCTTGGTGTCATCCCAGACCGTCGGGCAGTGGTCGAGGAACTCCAGCTCGGGCTCGTCGCCGATCACGTTGCGTGCATCGGCGGTGCGGCCGGTCACCTCGCGTGAGATGAACGGGCGGTCGTACCAGAACACGAATTGCCACGGACTGTAGAAGCATACCGCTTTGGCGAGTTGATAGGCGTGCGTCGCCTGGCGGTCCACGCGCTCGTCGTAATAGCAGATCGTGTTGTCGGCGGCACCAGCGAGCATCCGGGTGAACAGCGTCGTTAGCGACATGCTGTTGGGCTGGCGTTCCTCGTCGCCCCGAATGCCCTCCTGGGTCATGAGATTGGGATAGGTCCGCGACCAGCCCGTCGGGCGGTACTCATCATGTACATCGACCATCAGGTGATGCTCGGCGGCCTTACGAATGGCATTATGCATCCAGCTCGTCCATTTCTGCGAGCCAACGTTGACGAAGCCGAACTTGATGCCCTTGACGCCCCAGCTCTGATAAAGCGGCAGCAACTCATCCAACTGCTGCTCCAGGGCCTTGTGGTTCACGTACAGGATGATCCCGATGCCACGCTCGCCGCCGCAGCGGATCACCTCCTGCAAATCCAATGGCCCTCTCGACCGTTTGGGATCGAGGTGGACCCCGCGGGCGTCGGAGGCATCGTCATTCTCCGGCCCATACCAGCCGGCGTCGAACTCGACGTATTGCAGATGGTGCCTGACCGCGAAATCGACGCAGGCCTTGCCGCCCACGGTGCTGAGCGTCACTTCGCGGATCACCTTGCCCGGCTTGATCCAGGACGTATCGGCGAGGGCGCAGGCGTCGTTGAGATTGAGTAGGATGTCGTTGCGCTCCAGCAACTGCCCGGGACTATCGGCCAGCATGATCACGCGCCAAGGCGCCCGCAGCGGCAGCGGCGCTGAGACCTCGCCGCCCAGCTCGGCAACCAAAGCGTGTGCCTCAGTTGCCGTGGCGAGGGCGTCCCGCCCTTGCTTTTTCGTGGCGAGGGCATCTTGCCCTTGTTCTTCAGACCCGACAGACACGCCGTGCTCAGCAAGGCCAAGATGGCCTCGCGACGCAAGGGCGGGACGCCCTCGCCACGCGGCTGCGCTATAGGGACCGAGCTTCATCCTCGCGTAATCCACCAAGTGAGCTTCGGCCACTGCCGCATATAGGTCGTCAGCTATTTGCACCACCAACGGGCGTTCGCAGCCTCGCTTGATCTGGCTGAGCGGCACGCTCGCATAGACACCCTGTGCTGTGTAGGTCGCCCACGCATTGTAGTCGGCTGGGAAACGGAATCCCGTCAACTCCCGCGTGATAGTGACATTGTCCATGTCCGGCTGCTGCGGCACGGTATAGCAAAACGCGGCACCTTCATCGTACGCCCGCAAGGTCAGGTGCAGAAGTCGTCTGGGCGGTTCACGCTCCTGTAGTTCAACAACCACTTGGTGGTACCGGTCCTGGATCGTGCTCCGCTCGCCATAGACCGGCTTCCACGGCGTATCCACGCTGCTGGGCGTCTGGCGGACGATCTGAAGCCCATTCGCGAGCGCGGGCGCGGCACCGTTCGTAGTGACGCCGTGAGGCGTTTCTTCATATGCCCTTACGGGCACACTACGAACCGAGGACGAGAGCACCAGCCCCAGGCGGGACGGGGCAATCACGAGCTTACCGCGATACGTGACACTGTAAACCAGGCATGAGACTGCCCCCTCGAAATCCTTCACCTCCAATGACAGAACCACTTGTCCGTCCGGCGACTTCACTTCCACGGCCTGAGCCCCAGTCTGCGCCGAAGAACCGGCCAGGGGTGCCATGCCTACGCTGGCGTAGGCATGTGTTTGGACAATAGCAATCGAGCATGTCCACGCAAGCGTGGACATGGCACCCAGCACCAGGACATTGCTCCAAATCCTCATCCACAATTCCTTTCGAGGACGATTTCAAATTGTAGGGTGGGTTCTCAACCCACGCGTTGGCCCACCCGATGCACACGTGACGCGTGGGTTAAGAACCCACCCTACGCGATTCAGCGTTTTTGAAATCCGTCGAAGACCGTGATGACCGGCAAGGCGTTGCCGTCATCGTCGAAGAAACCTCTGGACCGCAGACCGCCGGTGACCGCGGGCTCCCACCAGAAGACGCCTTTGCCCAAGCCGTGCGGCGTTTCGAGGACGAGGCAATTGACCTCGGCCAGGAACTGCCGCTGTCCTTCGGGTGTCTCCGGAAATGGGGCCTCTTTGTTCCTGTACTCGGTGGGTCGCCAATTGTAGGCCGCTTCCACGACGATGATGTCCTTGTGATACTCATTGGCCATGAAGGCCAGATTCTCGCGCAGGTCCGCCAGCGAGCCGTGCCACCAGGGGTAAAAGGACTGCCCGATCACGTCGTAGGGGAGGCCGTAGGAGTTCAGCTTATCGAAGAACCACTTGGTGGCGTTCTTATTGCCGCCTTTGTCGATGTGGATCATGATCCGGGGGCGCGGCCCATCTCCGCGGCCCGCCTCCACGCCTTCGACGGCGGCTTTCAGAAGCTCCGCGAAGTTGTCCCAGTTGGCGGGCAATTTGCCGTCCGGCCAGAGCATGCCGGGCGTGATCTCGTTGCCGGGCTGGACCATGTCCGGCAGAACGCCCGCCGCACGGAACGCAACGATCGTGTCCCGCGTATACTCGCGCACCGCCTGCACCAGTTCGGCGTGGGACTTGCCCTCCCAGGCCTTGGGGATGATCTGCTTGCCCGGATCGGCCCAGGTGTCCGAGTAATGGTAGTCCAGCAGGAACTTGTACCCGAGCTTCTTGGCGTCCTTAGCCAGGGCGATGGTGTAGTCCAGACTGTTCGGCAGTCGCGTGGGTGTGTGGAACAGCCGCAGGCGAATCCAGTTGTAGCCGTGGTCCCGGAAGATCTGGAGACCGGGCTTGGCTTGGCCGCCTTCCTTGAAGACCGTGCCCCGATCCTCCGCCTGCTTCAGAAACGACAGATCGGCGCCGATGGCGTAGTCCGCCGTTTGGAGTGGGTTCCCAAACGCGATGTGTCGCGTTTGGGGTCCCAGTTCCGCGTTTACGCGGTCCTGGACCGCCTGAAGGCGGGACTCCGAACTCGTCTCCTGGGAAGTGCCAGGCACAACCGGCCCCAGGATCAGGAACACCAATACCACCTTCGAGGCCTGTCTCATGAGATTTCTCCTTGATTGACTCCATGACATCGTACCATCCGTGCCTCATCAGCGTGAAGACATTCCTGGTGAGCCCAGAGCAAACGCAGAGTCTTTCACAAGGGCTGTCCCGCATGTCATTGCGAGCGAAGCGAAGCAATCTCCCCTCCGTCGGATTGAGATTGCTTCGTCGTTGCACTCCTCGCAATGACATGAATGAGTCCGCCAAACGACTTTGCGTTTGCCCTGGCCGGGAAGGTGTTGCCGTCACGTTCAGGGGCGGTAAGATGGGAACTGGCTTCAGAGTTCATGGGGTCTTGAGAACGTTGGAGATACAACGATGAAGATGAAGAAGGTCGTATCTTGCTGCTTGGCAGCCGTGGTGGCTGGCTGCGTACCGGTGATCTCGCTGCACCCGCTTTTCACCCGGGAGACCATCACGTTCGACGAGAAGCTCCTAGGGACGTGGGTCGAAGACTCCAATAAGCCGCAGATCACGTGGGAATTCGCGCGCTTGGAGGAGACGGCGGCCGAGCGCCTGGCCCCGGCCATGCGGGACGAGGTGCAGAAATGCTACCGCGTGAACGTGCTCGACAACGAGGGCCGCAAAGGGTCGTTCGCTGCCTGCCTGGTCAAGCTGCAAGACGGGCTGTTCCTCGATGTCCTGCCCGACAAGTTCCCCTCGGGCGAGCAGGACCCCGACCGGATGAAGCTCGCGTACAACGCGTTCTTTTTCATGCCGGTCCACACCTTCATCCGCGTCAGCGCGATCGGGGATCAGTTGAAGATCCGGCTGACGGATGATGAGGGATTCAAGAAACTGATCGAGGCTGAGCCGAAGGCCGTGAAACACGATACCATCGACGACCGCCCCGTCCTGACCGCCTCCACCGCAGAGCTACAGGCATTCGTGACCAAATACGCCGACGACGAGAGGCTGTTCCCGAGCACCGTGACCCTCAAGAAGAGAACAGACGGCGCGACGAAGTAGGAGTTCCCGATCCCACGCCGAATCTCGTCCCAGGCCCGGGTCAGGGCAATCGTAAAGTCCCGAAGATGGGCGCGTGGGAAACGTCACCCGGGTGGCATCGTCAAGGCCGAAGGCCTTGGCGATGGTCCTGCGCAGGGGAAATCCGCCATCGCCAAGCTCCGAAGACTCCGCTTGACGCTGCCACCCCACCACATCTTGCGACTTTGCGTTGGCCCTGGGGCCGGGGTAAGGAAATGTTTTCAAAAGAACGGTTCGTCGGTATGATGGCGACCTGCCGTTGGAAACACCGTTTTTGCATAGGGCAGTCATAGCAGCATATGGGTGAGCAGGACAAAGCAAAGGAGCCGATGCCGGCCGAGCGTATTCGCTTCGGCGAGCCGCGACGGCACCTGGTCAATATCGATTCGATCTCCACGAGCCAGCTTTTTGCCGATTGCGTGATTGTCGGGGCGGGCGTCGCCGGATTGCGGGCGGCCCTGGAGGCGGCCGACCACCGCAACGTCATCGTCGTCTGCAAGGCCGGCCTCGAAGACAGCAATACCTGGAAGGCCCAGGGCGGCATCGCCTCGGTGCTTCGCCCGGACGATTCGTTCGAGTCGCACATCGCCGACACCCTCCGGACGGGCTGCGGGCTGTGCGAGCCGGACACGGTGGAGCAGGTGGTGCGCCAGGGGCCCGAGCTGGTCCGGCAACTGCAGGAATGGGGCGCCGAGTTCGACGTCAAGGACGGGCGAATTGACACGACCCTCGAAGGCGGCCACTCCCACGCCCGCATTATCCACGGTCACGGCGACGAGACCGGGCGGGCCATCGCCGAGACACTGATCGGCAAAGTCAAAGGCCAGTCGAACCTCAAGGTCATCGAGAACTTCTTCACGATTGACCTGCTGACGGACCCGGAGAACCGCTGCGTCGGCATCATCGGCCGCTGCAAGAATCGCGGCCTGCAAATCATCTGGGCGGCCAGCACGATCCTCGCCACGGGCGGCGACGGGCAACTGTACCGCGAGACCACGAATCCGCCCATCGCCACGGCCGATGGGCTGGCGATGGCCTACCGGGCCGGCGCGGTCCTGCGCGACCTGGAATTCGTGCAGTTCCACCCGACGACGCTCTACGTGGCTGGCGCCTCGCGAGCGCTCATCACAGAGACGCTGCGCGGCGAAGGCGCCTACCTGCTCGACATCAAGGGCCGGCGCTTCATGAAGGATTATAGCGAGGCGGGTGAACTGGCCCCGCGCGATGTCGTCAGCCGGGCCATTCTCGCCCAGATGCGTAAGACCGAATCCACCCACGTCTACCTCGACGTGCGGCACTTGGACAAAGAGTACTTCGCCCGCCGCTTCCCGATGATCAGCGACCTGTGCGAGAGCTTCGATATCGACGTCAGTCACGACTTGATCCCGGTCCGGCCGAGTGCCCACTACATGATCGGCGGCGTCAAGACCGACGCCTCGGCCCGGACCAGCATCGAGAACCTGTACGCCTGTGGCGAAGTCGCCTCGACCGGCCTGCACGGGGCGAACCGGTTGGGCAGCAACTCGCTGCTGGAGGGCCTGGTGTTCGGCAAGATCGCCGGCTACGCCGTAGCCACGCGGGAGGCACTGGACATCACGTCCCTCGAGCACCCGACGATCCAGTACCAGATCCCCCAATCGGATCGCAGCCGGCTCGATACGGCGGATGTCCGCAACTCGCTGCGGTCGCTCATGTGGCGCAACGTCGGCATCACGCGCCGGGCCCAACCGCTGGCCGAGGCTCAGGAGATCATCCGCTTCTGGCATCGCTACGTCATGGACAAGGTCTTCGACACCCCGGAAGGGTGGGAGTGCCAGAACCTGCTGACGGTCTCGCTGCTGATCGCCCATTCGGCGGGCCGGCGCAAGGAAAGCCGCGGCGTCCACTACCGCATGGACCACACGCAAACCGACGACAAGCACTACCAAAAGCACATCGAAGTCGTCCGAGCCAACTGAGGATGCGGGAAGAGTAGCATGGGCATCTTGCCCATGTGTAGCACGGGCGCGAGCGCCCGTGCTACGACGAGTGGGGGCCGATCACCTGCCCTGCAGCAGCGCCATCAGCCACATCGTGTAGGAGACCATCGGCGTCCAATACTCCGAGACGTTGTAGATGCCGTCGCCGATGAAGGGCTGGTCGTCGGCCGTGCCGCCGAGGCCGTTCATGACCGCCCCAGGCAGACGCGGCGTCGCGGGCTGGAACTCGCCGCCGTTCACGAACTCCGGCGGGTGGTTGCGACCGATGCCCACCACCGTGCTGGCGGAGAACGGATTGCAGCCGAGAATCCAGTCGAGCTGGCGCTGGGCCACGGCACGCAGGGCGGGGTCGTGGAGGACCTTCGACGCGCGGACCAAGCCGACGCCCGCCGAGGCGATGTTCGCGTTGATGCCCACCCACCAGTTGCTGCCCGGCTGCATGAAGTAGCGATACCAGTAGTTGCCGATCTTGCGGCCGCCGCCGGGGTCGGTCTGCGAGAAGAAGCCGTAAGGGACGAGGCCGAAGCTGTTGCGCTTGGAGATAGCCGCCAGGTAATCCACCGTGTACAGGCGGATGGCCTGACGCCAGTTGTCCGCCTCGGCGTGGTCCGGGAATAGCTCCGCGAGGCCGCACAGCCCGAACAGATGCCAGCAGCCGTGCGAAACGTCGCGGTAGGGCTCAGGACTGGTGGCCGTTCGGCGGTAGAAGCCGCGCACGACCTCGGTTGGGTCCAGCGGCTCGGTCACCTGAAGCGGCATGAGTCGGGCCGCCGCGGCAATTGCTTCGTTCTTGAACTTGTCCTGTCCCGCGCTCTTGTATAACTCGACCGCGGCCGCCAGCGCGCCGCCGAGCGTCTCTGCGGTTTGCTCCGGCCAGCGTGTCGCGCACCAGTCATAGCAGCGCTGGGCCGCCGTCTGGCACCGATCCGAGTACGGCCGGTCACTGGCCTTCGTCAGCCGGGCCATCATCGCTTCCGCGATAACGAACTTGTACTGGCCGAGGCGGTCGAGCGGCTTGGTCTGGATGACGCGGTCGTCTTTGTGACCCACAACGGTGATCTTGCTCCGGGACCCGCCCGGCGTCGGGTCAACGGTATTGGGTTCCCCTCCTTCCGGCCCGATGACGTTGTCCGTCCAGCGATTGCCGTCGCCATGCCGGAGGGCATCGCCACCGACGTGGCTCATCACGTAGCCGGCCGGCTCCTGCACGTTGAGGAAATACCGGTTGCCCCACCGCAGCTCTTCCATGATCCGTTCGCGCATCGGCTCGCTGGCGGTCAGGTCGTACACCTGGGCCAGGCCGATCATGCCGTGGATGGTAGCGCCGACCCACTTGCGCAGGTCGGAGGCATCGTGCCAGCCGCCGGTGGTGTCCTGGTACTTGCCGTTGTCGAGCCGGACGGCGTCGTCGCAGTGGCACGGTGTCAGATACCCGGTCGTGCTCGGCCCGCACCGCTGCAATCCGAAGTACCCCACGATCATCTGAATCGCATCGCCATAGACATCGCGGGAAATCCGCAACGGATACGACCGCGACGGACCCGCCTTGATGTAGTAGGTGCCGATCTCCCTGACCGCGCTGAAATCGCCCACGAGGAAACCTCCGAAGTCGCCGTTCGATGGCACCAGCGGCCCGGAGAACACAACCTTCTGGTCGGTCGTTCGAATCACGTCGAAGCGCTCCGGGCCTGGTGCTTTGAGCACGCATTTCTTCGCCGCCTCCGGGGCGAAGCCGATCTGGTTGACGATCACATCGACCCGCAGATCGCGCGGGAACGTCTCTCCCAGAGCCGGACCGGCCGCACACAAAAGCACCGGAACCAGGGAACAAATCAGTCTTTGCATGGTCGTCGTCCTCCAAGAAAGGCGGTCGGCAGCCCGAGCAAAACATCGGTAGCTGCCGCACCGTATGAATAGATGCTCCAACGGACTCGTTGGCGAAGTGTAGGAGCCCGTCCGCGACACGTCAAGCCGAATCGGCAAGCCAGCGGAAGCGAAGGGAGTTCATAGGTCCCATTCGTCCTGTTGGTCCTATCGGTCCCATAGGACCTATGAGGCCGATAGGACGAATGGGACCTCTGTGCGAGCCGATGGCAAAGCGAAGCTGGATGTGGTAAAATAGTCTTTCGTAAATCTCAAGGGCGGTTCGGGCGGTCGCTCTGGTGGAAAAGGGGACATTCTACTTTTCCCCCGCCGAAGAGGTGAATTTTGAGCATGGGGACGGAAAAAGTAGAATGTCCCCTTTTCCCCAGGGAGGAAAGTCCGAGCAGGACAGCGGGCTCCCAAACGCGTTACTCTGCGTTTGGGGACCCCAGGGCGCGGTGGTGGCTAACGGCCACCGGGACCCGGCTTTCAAGGGCGAGTAATCGCCCGTGGAATCCGGCGGACCCAGGGAAAGTGCCACAGAAAACACACAGCCGATGGCCTCGCAAGGGGCTCAGGCAAAGGTGAAATGGTGCGGTAAGAGCGCACCGCGGCGGCGGCGACGTCGCCGGCAGGGGAAACCCCACCGCCTGCAAGATCAAGCAGCCGGTCGGCAAACGGGTTCCCAAACGCGAAATTCCGCGTTTGGGGTCCCGGCCGCACTTGGCCCGGGTGCGAGCGGCCTCGGCCGTTCGGCCGGCGGGTAGATCGCTTCCCGTTCGCGGGAGAGCCAGTCGGCAACGGCTGGTCCAGATAAATGATCGCCGCCCGTCGCCAGATGGGAACAGAACTCGGCTTACAGAGCCGCACCTTGGGATTTACGATTTGCGATGGATGGCACCGAGAAACTTGTTGGGTTCGTCCCAAATCCTTGGGATGCTCATGGTCCTGGTCGGGTGGCATCGTCAAGCGCAGCTTGGCGATGGCTTTTTTGTGTGGCGAGGGCGTCTCGCCCTTGCGTGTCGTGGACATCTTGCCCGCGATGCGAGGGCCAGAGGCCCTCGCCACGAAAGAGCAAGGCCAAGATGGCCTCGCCACGACGGAGCCAGCGCCAAGGTGCGCTGGACGCTGCCACCCGGCCAGGGCCATGCCCATCTCAAGAACTCTGGACGAACCCAACGAGTTTGTCCGTGCCACCCAAGCGCGCTACGACCTGCTGGGATGGGCATCATTGCCGATTCACGGTGGCGGTCGGTGCGGGATTCTCCTCTTTTCCCTGCCCTGGCGCTGGCGGCGGTTGTTCCTCTTTCAGAATACGCCACAGGTTCCCCAAGTTGCGCTCGTGAAAGCCGTGCGACCAGGCGCCGGGCGGGCGATCATAGAAGGCCGGAAAATTCGTCCGTAGGTCCAGTCGTTTGATGGTCTGTTCCAGGGTCAAGCCTTCCTTCTGGGCCGCCTGGACTCCTACGAGCATTCTCTGAAGATAATCGCGTACGGGAAACAGATCCTTTTTCTCCAGCGGCGGGCTGTGCGAGGGGACCAGGTGCTCGATCTTCACCTCGTCCGGGAGGAACCGGTCCAGCACGGCCATGAACCGGTAGACATCCTGCAATTGCGTTTCCTCGGCGATCTCGGGCACCAGGGCCCGCTGGTACACGAGGGACCCGGTGACCAGCAGCCGCTCCTGCGGAACATAGACCAGGATGTCGGAGTTGCTGTGGCCCTTGCCGAAGTAGACCAGCTCCAACTGGAGGTCGCCGCAGTCCAGCAGGAGCTTGTCCGCGAACGTCAACGACGGTTTGACCACCGGGTAGCCTTCTTGCAGGTCCTGCAAGTGCAGCTCCGCGAACTTGATCTCGCCCTCGACCATCCGTGTCTGCCCGCGCTTCCGTGCGACCTGGGGCAGAAAGGCCCGCAGGTTCCGGATAAGCTGGTGGCCCTGGTCGAGCGCCCTCTGTCTATCGGGCTCCGTCTGCCGGCGGATGATCCACTCCATATCGGCGGCCAGATTGTCATGCCCGACGATCACCACGCCCGAGAAGAGGCTATTGCCGCCCGGATGACTGTCGTGGGCGTGCGTATTGATGACGTACGCCCAGTCGTGGCGTCCAAAGACCCGCTCGATCCGCTCCTTGATCGGGGCCATGATGCGCGGCGACATCTCCGTATCGACGATGACCAGGCCCTTCTGGGTCTTCATCGCCGTGAGGTTGCACCGCCGGTCGGTGCCCACCCAGTAGGCCAGGATCACACGGTCCGAGAGCTTCTCGATGTTGATGAACTCCTCGGCACTATGCCCGCTCGCTCCGGCCAGGAACATTGGCACCATCATACCGATCTGAAGGATGCCAGTCATGTCTCACGCTCCTTGACAGCCACTGTTGTGCCTTTGCGGCAACGCCGACGACGCCGTTGCTCCATCATACCATGCGACAACCAACTCCGCCCCACCCCATAAATTCCGGTCTCACGGCTTGAAAAACCTGCTCTTCTCCGAGGATAATATCCCGGCGGCCGGAGCAGATGGAACGGTGGGGAGCCCGAATGAGTGATGTCACACGCATCTTGAACGCGATTGAACGGGGGGATGCGAGAGCTACAGACCAGCTCCTGCCGCTGGTCTATGAGGAACTTCGCCTGCTGGCCGCCCAGAAGCTCTCCCATGAATCTCCCGGTCAGACCCTACAAGCGACGGCCCTGGTGCATGAGGCGTATCTCCGCCTCGTGGGCGAACAGAACCAGAACTGGACGAGCCGGTCTCACTTTTTCCGGGCCGCCGCGGAAGCGATGCGCCGCATCCTCATCGATCACGCCCGTCGCCGCAAGAGCGAGAAACGGGGCGGCCGGCGCCAGAGAGTGGATCTGGAGAAAGCTCTCGTGGAGAGCCGGGAAGGGCTCACGCAGGCGGACGACTGCCTGCAGGGTCCCGAAGGCTGCTCCCCGGACAACCTGATCGCCTTGGATGAAGCCCTGGCGAGGCTCGCCGAGACCGATCCAGCCCAGGCGGACGTGGTCAAGCTGCGCTACTTCGCGGGCCTGACCGTGGAGCAGACGGCCGAGATCCTGGGGATTTCCGCCACGACGGCGAAGCTGCACTGGGCCTACGCCCGTGCCTGGCTGCTGCGGGAGATCGGGGACTCCTAACGTAAGACAGTGCATTAGGGACCCCTCGGATAGCCCGGTGACCCCCGACGCTCCAGACAACAATTTCTCAGATTCCCTCAAAATTCCGCGTCCCGCGTGAGCGCGGATTACGCGTTCTCTAACGAAGCCATCTCAGTGAGGAGTCCGATGGTGCCAGACAAGGAAAGACCGGAAGAGGCGATTTTCAAGACGGCCATCCAGCTCGACGACCGTCGTGAGCGGCAGGCTTATGTCCTGGAAGTCTGTGGGGACAACCGGCGGCTGCTGGCCGACGTGGAAACCCTCCTGCAATACCACGATTCGAGCAGCTTCCTGGATGCCCCGGTGTTTGGCCCCGACGTCCGCTGGGACGGGCCGGTGGTGACGGAAGGTCCCGGCGCGGTCATCGAACGGTATAAGCTGCTGGAGAAGATCGGCGAAGGCGGCATGGCCGTGGTCTACATGGCCGAGCAGACCGAGCCCATCCGCCGCAAGGTGGCCCTCAAGATCATCAAATTGGGCATGGATACCCGCCAGGTGATTGCCCGCTTTGAGGCGGAGCGGCAGGCCCTGGCCCTGATGGATCATCCCAGTATCGCCAAGGTCCTGGACGCCGGAGCCACCGAGACCGGCCGACCGTACTTCGTCATGGAACTGGTTACCGGCGTTTCCATCACCGAATACTGCGACAAGAACAACCTGAGCACCAAGGACCGGCTGGCGCTGTTCCTCCAGGTCTGCCACGCCGTGCAGCATGCCCACCAAAAAGGCATCATCCACCGCGATATCAAACCCTCCAATGTCATGGTCACGCACCATGATGGCAAGCCCATCCCCAAGGTGATCGACTTTGGCATCGCGAAGGCGACCAACCAGCGTCTGACGGAAAAGACACTCTTCACTCGCTACGCCCACCTCATCGGCACCCCCGCCTACATGAGTCCGGAGCAGGCGGAATTGAGCGATCTGGACGTCGATACCCGCTCGGACATCTACTCGCTGGGCGTGCTGCTCTATGAATTGCTGACCGGAACGACGCCCTTTAGCGAAGAGGAGCTGCGCCAGGCCGGCTATATCGGGATGCAGCGAGTCATCCGGGAGCAGGAGCCGGTCAGACCCTCCACGAAACTCAGTACCCTCGGCGAAACGTTGACCGCTGTCGCCCGATGCCGCAACTCCACCCCTGATCTGCTGAGGAAAGCCGTTCGCGGCGAGCTGGATTGGATCGTAATGAAGGCCCTGGAAAAGGATCGGACCCGCCGGTACGATTCCAGCAGCGCCTTTCTGGCGGATATCAAGCGGTATCTGGACCGAGAGCCGGTGTTGGCAGGCCCGCCGACGACCTGGTATCGAGTGAAGAAACTCCTGCAACGGCACCTGGCGCTGGTGACCGTGGTGGTGTTTGTCGCGGCCACCGTTGTGGCCGGCCTGGGTGTCAGCACGGCGCTGTACCTGCGAGCCGAGCGGGCTCGGGCGGGAGAAGCCGTGGCGCGAGCCCAAGCGCAGGCCGTGACCGATTTTCTCACGAAGGATTTGCTGGCCTCGGTGTACCCGGAGAAAGCCAAGAACCGGGAAGTGACCGTGCGCTACCTTCTCGAAAGCGCCGCGCGGGACCTGGACGAGACATTTGCGACCAGCCCCCTGGTGGAGGCACAGATTCGCGAGACGCTGGGGCTGACGTATCAGAAAATGGGAGACAACGAGGCCGCCCGGCCCCACTTGGAGCGGGTCCTGGAGATCCGCCGCAAGCACCTCGGAGAAGAGCATCCTGCCACGCTGGCCTCCCTGAGCCGGCTGGGCATGCTCTACTCCAATTGGGGGCGATATGAGCAAGCAGAGCCTCTTCTCGCGCGGGCGCTCGACATCCGAAAGCGCGTCCTGGGCGAAGAGCACCCTGATACGGTGGAGTCCATGTCCGATCTGAGTTGGCAGTACATGTGTGAGGCTCGCTTCGAAGAGGGGATGGCGCTGGCCGCCCGGGCCCTCGAAATCGGTCAACGTGTGCTCCCAGAGGACGACCCGATCATGCTGCGGTCCATGAATGTCCTGGCGGCCGGATACGTGACGGTCATGCGGTATGCGGAGGCGGCGTCTCTGGCCGGCAAGGGCTACGAGAGCAGCCGTCGGGTGCTGGGGGATGAGCACGAGACCACGTTGCTCCTGGCGAATGTGCTGAGCTGGGCCTATGAAGGCCTGGGGCAGTTGGATGCCGCGACGCAACTGGCCAGGCGGACCCTGGAGATCGGCCAACGAACTGTGGGCGAGGAACACTTGATCACGATCTGGGCCATGAGCAACCTTGGTGCAGCCTGCCTCAAGCAAGGACGGCCTGAGGAGGCCGCACCGCTGCTGACCCGATCGTTCGATCTCGCGGCGCAGCGGGGCGGCCAGGGCCACGCAGGCACGATGCTTTTCGGACTGCGACTGGCCAAGCTCTACCGCGCCCAGGAGCGGTACCCGGAACACGAGACACTGCTCATCAAGCTGATGGAGGCCAGCCGCCGGGCCCACGGTGAAAGCCACCCGCAGACCGGGTACATCAAGTACTGGCTGCAGATGCGGATCGAGGAGCTTACGGCGGTTTACAAAGAGCAGGAGAAATCAGGAGACTCCCAGGGCGCGGCCGCAACGTTGGGCAGACTGGAGGAGCTACGCCGCGCATTCACAGGTACTTCGGAGGTTCAGGAGAACAAGGTTGATGAATCACGCTGACATCGCGGTGGGGTCCATCAGGCCGTGCCACCATCAACGGAAAGGGGGTGTGGAGGTTCGGAGTGTATGATCGGCGCGCGGGCGGTCCGTGCGTACGTGGATCGGTGCAGCAATCGTGTTTTGGGGAAAAGGAGGAATCATCATGTGTACAAAGAAGAGCTTTTTCATCTCAGTTGCCATAGTGCTGGTTCTGTTGCTCTCGACGACGGTCTGGACCGTGTTCGGAGCGGGTGCGGCGGCCCCCGGCAATACGTACGAGAGCAGCATCATTCGCGGGGAGGGCTTGGAATGGTCTGCGGCCGGGCCGTGGCTTTGCAGTGTGCCGACGCCCGTGGGGCCCATCGTCATGTACCATATCATGTACCCCTTGGACTCGGCCGGCAAGCGATACAGCGGACTGCTTTGGCAAGTCAACGACGACCCCACCGGTTTCGGGGCCTTTCCGGGGGCCGATCAAGCCCTGGTTTGGATGACGCTCACGGTCCGAACAGGGCCGGACAGCTTCGAGACCACCATGGTGCGGCACAGCACCAAGATGGGCCAGGGGCCGACACGCGAGACGGTAACTATCGCCATCGGGAACACCAAATGGAAACTCACGGGGCCCAACAGCAACGAGGGGGAAGCCACCGTCGCCACGTACCTGCCTGGCCAGGATGCAAACGCCGACGGTCTCCCTGATGAAGGGCAGAAGCCTGCGACGTGCATGGGGTTCACCTTCACCTCCCAGCGGTTGACCATGACGCCGGGCTGCGTTCCGACGCCGATGCCGTAGGCACCCAAGAAGTAGCACGCGACCACATATTTCGGACTGGATATCGCGGAGGGCTGTCACCCAGTTGCAGCCCTCCGCCAGTCCATCGGCCAGACCGAAGAAAGACAACAACGGAAAGAAGGTGACGAATGAGTGAGACAGATTTCTCGAGAATGGGAATACTCTGCGGCGTCTTGGCGGTGCTCTGGAGTTGTGGGCCAGTCGCCAGGGCGGACTTCCTTTACGGCACGCCGACCAGGGTGCCCAATGTCAACACAGACTCCGCGGAAGAGTCCCAACCACAGATATCACGCGATGGCCTGGAGCTATACTTCCTGTCGGCCCGGCGCGATGCCCAAGGCGAATCCAGCTACAACATATGGGTCTCAAAACGATCAACGACAAGAGAGCCCTGGCCCGCGCCCACCAAACTTGATGCCCCTGTCAATACGACGGGAGCGGAAACCTCGCCATCGCTTTCTGCCGATGGCCTGGAGTTGTATTTCAGCAATGGTTATGTCGATTTGTGGGTATCGACACGTGCAACCAAGAACGACCCCTGGGGCCAACCTGTGAAGCTCGGGCCGCCGGTGAACAGCGAGTACGCGGAAGACTGCCCCTGTATCTCTGCGGATGGTTTGTCACTCTACTTCATCTCCGATAGACCGGGAGGAGGCAACAATAGCGACATATTCGTGACGACCCGGACGAGCAAAAACAGTCCTTGGGGTGAACCGGTGAACCTCGGCCCGAATGTGAACAGCAGTCAATATGAGTATACGCCGTTCATTTCCCCCGATGGTCTGATGCTCTTCTTTTCCCGGGGATTCTCGAAGGCTCATGTATATGTCTGCACCCGCAGAACGACCGCCGATCCCTGGGGCCCGGCGGAGTTCTTCGCGCCCGTCAATTCCGGAACCGACGTGCGGCCCAATAGCCCGGGATCTGCCGAGTGGAACTTGTCCTTTTCGCAGGAAGATTCCACGCTTTACTTTGGTCGTTGTACAGACCTGTTCAGTAACGACAAGGATATCTGGCAGGTCAAGATGACACCCATTTTTGATTTCAACGGCGATAGTAAGGTCGATGAGAAGGACTTTCTGATCATGGCGGAACACTGGGGCCAGGACTATCCCCGGTGCGACATTGGGCCCATGGGCTGGGGCGATGGTGTCGTCGATGCGCAAGACCTGATGGTCCTCCTGCGTCACGTCACGGGGTCAGAACCCATGACTCCCCTTCCGCAGGCGGCGGGAGTCTCTCCCGAGGGGGTCTTGAGTTGGGTTTCTCCCCCCTTCGCCGAGGCCTACGATGTCTACTTGGGTGCATCGTTCGTGGATGTCAACAGCGCCACCCGAGCCGATCCGCGCGGTACGGGGGTCAGTAACGACCAAACGGCGACCACGTACAATCTGGCAGGCCTCCTGGAACCCGGTCGGACCTACTACTGGCGTGTCGATTTCGTAGGTGCCGGCCCGAATCCCACCATCTACAAAGGACCTGTTCTGGTGTTCACGACCGGAACCTCTACGCATCTGATCGAGAACGTCATCGCCACGGCTTCGAGCGCCCAGATCGGCAGCGGCCCGGAAAAGACCGTGGATGGCTCGGGACTCGACCAGAACGACGGGCACTCGACCGACGCGGCGGACATGTGGATGAGCTTGGGCGTGCCGCCGAACTGGATTCAGTACGAGTTCGACAAAGCCTACAAGCTGCGCGAGATGTGGGTCTGGAACTCCAACCTGGCGACCGAGGCTCGCGTTGGCTTCGGGGCCAGAAGCGTCAAGATCGAGTACTCGACTGACGGTGCCACGTGGACAGTGCTGAAGGGCGTGCCGGAATTCGCCCGAGCGTTGGGTGTCGCGGGCTATATCCGGAACACGATTGTCAGTTTCGGCGGCGTCTCGGCCAAGTTCGTCAAGCTGACGATCGAGAAAGGTTGGGGCACCACGCCGTCGGTTGGCTTGAGCGAAGTGCGGTTCTTCTATACCCCCAGCGCCGGTTTGCAGTGACGCCGCAAGGCGTTATCTCTCCCATATGCCCTTACGGGCACACTACAAGCGAGCCTCTTGGCAAAACGAACCAGGGCCGGCGGAGAACAGAGCCGCGGGCCCTTTTTGCTCATTGAGATTCGGACTTCGGATGCGCGGGGGCGGCGGTGGCACCGCTCTTACAGCGGCGTCAGGGAGAGGTTGACGCGGATGGTCATGACCGCCGTGTCGTTCTCGACGAGCAGGCGGAGGCGGCCCGTGCCGAGACTGGCGTGCGGGAACGGGACGCCCTGGCCGGTGGCGAGGTTCTTCGCCAGGCCGGGGCTTTGGGTCAGCTCGACGAGAATGCCCTGGAAGACCTGGTTGACCATCATGCCGGAGAGGATGACCTGCTCGTTGCCCTGCGCGGGGGCCTTCGGACTGCCGACCAGGATCGTCACGTCGTCCTGGAACCGCGCAGCCAGCCACTTGACGATCGCGATCTTCTGGGCCTCCTCGGTCGCGTAGGGCGTGGTCAGCAACTCGGGATCGATAGCGAACTCGCTGTCAAACAGGAGGCCCCGGCGCGGCAGCAAGAAGTGGTGTTTCGGGCGGCTCGGATCGGTGGTGGCCCGCTCATCGATGCAGAAGAAGTACTTGCGGGCGGCGGTCAGGCGGGACCCGTCGAAGGCAATCATGTCGAGCCACGTCTTGCGGCCGTCGGCGCTGCGGCCGGAGTACGCGACGATCGCGTCGCTTTGCGTCAGGAGCACCGGCTCGGCCTCGCTGGGCTGGAACTGGTAGTCCGGGTCGCGGGCGAGGCTCAGCACGTCGAGCGAGGTCGTGCTTTTGAGCTGCGTGCGATCGTACGGGAGGGCCAGCTTGGCGTAGGGCAGCTTATCCGACCGCACGTACGAGCAGCCGGAGCCCACGGCCGCGAAAAGGAGAGCCGTCATGACCAGAGTCGCACGAACCACTTGAGCCCGGCGGCTCCTCGTCTGCGGCGTCTCGGTCATAAGGCTCTCCCTTTCACAAGTACTGTTTACTATTTACAATTTACGATTAGGCTTTCGCCGCCAGATCAAGTTCCACTAGCGCCAGATTCCTGCATCGCAAATCGTAAATCTGAAATCGTAAATCGTAAATCCTTACGCTTCTTTCACGTCAATCCACTTCATCATCTTCCGCAGACTGCGGCCGACCCGCTCCACCTGGCTGTCGTGATCCTTCTCGTACAATTCGTTGAACTTCTTGAGCCCGGTCTGATACTCGTTGACCCATTCCTTGGCGAACGTGCCGGAGGTGATCTCGCCCAGGATCTTCTTCATCTCGGCCCGGGTCTTGTCGTTGACGATCCGCGGCCCGCGCGTCAAATCGCCGTACTCGGCCGTATTGCTGATGGAATACCGCATGTAGCTCAGGCCGCCCTGGTAGATCAGATCCACGATCAGCTTGACCTCGTGGACGCACTCGAAGTAGGCGATCTCGGGCTGATAGCCGGCGGCGACGAGGGTCTCGAAGCCCGCCTTGATCAGGGAGCTCAAACCGCCGCACAGGACGCACTGCTCGCCGAAGAGGTCCGTCTCGGTCTCCTCTTTGTAGGTCGTTTCGAGAATACCGGCGCGGGCGCCGCCGATACCGTGACCCCAAGCGAGGGCGATCTGCTTGGCGGTGCCGGTGGCGTCCTGCTGGACCGCGACCAGGCACGGCACGCCGCCGCCCTTCTGGTATTCGCTGCGGACGAGATGGCCCGGCCCCTTCGGGGCGATCATGACGACGTTGACATCCTTCGGCGGCACGACGTATCCGAAATGAATGTTGAAGCCGTGGCAGAAGCCCAGCGTCTGGCCGGCCTTGAGGTTCGGGGCGATCTGGTCCTTGTAGATCTTCGCCTGCATCTCGTCAGGCAAAGTCACGATAATCAATGCGGCCCCGTTCATCGCCGTCTTGATGTCGCCCGGCTTAAAGCCGTGCTCGGTGGCGAGCTTGAAGTTCGGCGTCCCCGGCAACTCGGCCACGCCCACCTCGATCCCGCTGTCCCGCAGGTTCAGACTGTGCGCATGTCCCTGGCTGCCAAACCCGACGACCGCCACTTTCTTGCCCTGAAGCGGTGCAATCGGAGCATCCTGTTCGTAGTAGATTTTCGCGGCCATGTATCTATCTCCTTTCGATCAAAGCTGTAGGGGCGAAAGATCTTTCGCCCCCATGTGTTTCGGTTTTCGGATTTCCGCCTCCCGGCGGCTTCGGATTTCGAATTTCGAGTTTTCTTTCTTATTGCCACATGTCGTGGTAACTGACCAACTGTATGCCTCGTCTCTTGATGACTTCCTTGACCTTGGCACTGGTGAATGCCTTCGTCACGCCGTCGCGGTGCGAGGCGACCTCCCAGTACCCCTTGTGTCCCATGCCCTGCATCTCCGGCGTATCGAGGCCCGGGTGCTCGATGACGATCCACACGCCCGGCTTCAGGTCTTCCAGTGCCTTGACCAACGCGGCCTCCCGCTGCTCGGCGGTTGCCTTAGAATCGGCAAGCCAGGGCACATACTGGGCCCCCGGCGTCTCAATCGGCAGCTTGTACTCCTTCGCCAGCTTCTGCACCAGGGCATTAAGCTGCGGCGTGGCCGTCGGCGTGTTCATATGGCTGCTCAGGTGCGACACCTGCGGAATCATCTTCTTCGCCAACTCGATCTGGGCCCGCAATTCCTTCTCGACCTCCTCGACCTTCCAGCCGGAATCGAGGAATCCGGTCTTCGGCGGAAAGTCCGGCCGTTGGCTGGTCATGGGGTAGAAATCGCCCTGCCCATCGACCAGACTGGCGGATTGCGTGACCGGCCCCCACTTGTAGTTCTCCCACTCGCTCGTGAGCGTCAGGTGCACGCCCACGTCGTACCCGGGATTCTCCCGCAGCATCTTGGCCGCCTCGTTGAACCACGGGCACGGCACCATCACCTCGACGCTCCGCGCGATCCCCTCCTGGAAGCACTTGATGCAGGCCAGGTTCGCGGTATGGCACGACCCGATATCATCCGCCCGGACCACGAGCTTGATCGCGCCCTGCGGCGGCTTCGTCTGCGTCCAGCCGCCCCCGGCGAGCCACAGGACGACCGCCAACGCCAAAAGCAAACAACCCAGCACTTTTCGTGTCATATAGATCAGCCTCCCGAACCCGCAGCCCGGAAACGCCAAAAACCTCATCCGGCTCCGACCGGGTCGACGGGACCTGACGGCACACCGGTGAGGCTTTTCTGGCACGCCATTATAAGCTCCATCTCCCGCCGGGCAAACAATTTATGCCCCACGTCAAGTGGAGTGTGCGACTGCGTTTTGTGGGGATCGGGTGGCAGCCTCAAGGCCTCCGGCCTTGGGGATGGTTGGACGCGGATGCGGGAGAGGTTCCTATTCGTTGGCCCGGCCATCCCCAAAGCCTTTGGCTTTGAGGCTGCCACCCGAGGCTGCCCTTCAGAATCCGGTTTGAACATGGCCCAGCAGCCCCCACGAAAATTAGTCGCACACCAAGTGGAGCGGTGCGTGGTACGCACCCTACAGGCCACGGCTCATGCCCTCTTCGTAGGGTGCGTACCACGCACCATCTTCATCGGATGGCTATGCCTGATAGGCGAACACACGATTGCCCTGCCCCTGGCGGAATGTGTGCTGGACAGAAGAGGTCCAATGATCTATACTCACGTCCTATGGTCCTTGTCCTGTAAGAGAGGTCACGCAGGGTGGAACGGCATCGCAGGTACATGGCTCACATCGTTGCCATGTGCGGTGGTTGAGGTGTGACTTCTCCGCTCCCCAAGCAATTCCTCGAAACGGACAAACGGCGCGCCGGCGTCCCCGAACGCCAGGCGTGCGACAAAAACACAGGAGATACCGACCATGGACTCAAACGAACAGATGGAGTTCTTCCACGAGATATTCGATCCTTCCCTGCCCCGACTGGGCCCCGGCGACGAGGCTTCGACCATAAAAGCACTGAATATGCTGCGTTCCGCCGGGTTTCAACGCGGGGAGAAGGCCATTCTCCGCGCCCCCAGAATCCTGGACCTCGGCTGCGGAAACGGCGGTCAAACCGTGACATTGGCCCGGCACACGGAAGGACGGATTCTGGCGCTGGACAACCATCAACCCTACCTGGACCAGTTGCAGCGCCGCGCCGAAGCCGCAGGTGTTTCGGCGAGAATTCGGGTTTCCCGGAGGGACATGCGCTCCCTGGACCAACGCGACGGGCCCTTTGACCTGATCTGGTCGGAAGGTGCCCTCTTCGTGATGGGCTTTCGCGAGGGCTTGGCCGCCTGTCATTCTCTCCTGGCGCCGGGCGGCGGCTTGACGGTCAGCGAGCTGTGCTGGTTGCGACCCGATCCGCCGGCCGACTGCCGGCAGTTCTTCGCCACGGGGTACCCGGGGATGGCCGATATCGAGACGAATCTGGCCGCCATGCGAGCCGGCGGCTATGAGGTCATCGGGCATTTCACGCAGCCGGAATCGGCTTGGTGGGAGCCCTACTACCACCCGCTCGAAGAACGCCTGCGCTCCCTGCGAAAGCAGCACGCCGGGGATGCGGAGAAGCTGGCGATGATCGAAGACATCCAAAGGGAGATCGACATCTACCGCCAACACTCTGCCTTCTACGGCAACGTCTTCTTTGTGATGCGGCGTCCCTGACGCTCCGATCCCGGAACCCGGGAACTGCGCCTTCGCTTCGACGCAAGACCCCGTGGGCGAGGCCCTCGGGGTCTTGTTGTTTTCACAGGACTGGCGGGCCGAGCCGTCTGCTGCTGTCACCCAGCCGCAGGCCCCGACGAGACGACGGGTCGTGTCCTCCCAGACACCGAAGACTCTTTTCCTTCGCGCCCTCCTAACCTGCGCCAAGACCGTGACTTACAGCACGAAATTTCGATGACTTTATTGTTGACACAACCTACATGTTTGTTTACTATATGGCCAACGTCGCACAGTGCGACGCCTGGTCGGCCGGTCACCAGAAGCCGATGTTGGTCACAGGAAGGGAGAAGCCGATGGCGATGCGGACCTGTCTCAATTGTGTGTACGTATGCTGCGATCCGAATGAGTGGCTGCGCTGCCATCTCCGGGGCGAGCCGCTGGTGCCACAATGTGCGAACCATCCCCAGTGGCCTGGCGAGTTGCACGATGTCCCCGGCGTACCCTGCCGGAACTACCAGCCCAAGCCCCCCGAGCCGAAGGGCGACATCCGCCGCATCCCGCTGAACGATGGTCAATTCGCTATCGTGGACGCGGCCGATTATGAACGGCTCAGCCAGCACAATTGGCGCCTGGAGAATGGATACGCCGTCAGACACGAAAACGGCAAAAGGGTATTCATGCACCGCGACATTACCCAGGCTCCCGAGGGCATGGTGGTGGACCACATCAACCGGAACAAGCTGGAGAACTGCCAAGCCAATCTGCGAGTCTGCACGCGTCAGGAGAACGTGCGCAACAGAGGCAGGCACGCTGGTTCATCCTCCGTGTTCAAAGGCGTCGGGTATCGCAAGCACAACCACAAGTGGTATGCGGAAATCTGTTTCCAGGGCGAACGCATCTGGCGGGGCTATTTCAACGACGAGGCCGAAGCTGCCCGTGTCTACGACCGCATGGCGGTCGAGTTCTTCGGCCCGTTCGCCTATCTCAACTTCCCCGCCGAATGGCCGCCGGAAAGAAGACAACAGGTCTACGCCGATGCACAACCGCTGCGTGACGCCCTGAAGGCGAAAGCCGACCAGGCCAAGACACAAGAGGGAAAAGGGAGAAAGGGAAAAAGTAAAAAGGCAAAAGGGAAAAGCGTTGCCCCTCACGCCAAGACGGCGGAGGAATCGCGAAGGAAGGCCCGGGTGGCGCGGAAGACCTGATAGCGCCGGGGGGCCAGAGCCCGGACGACAGCGCTAGGGTGGGCTCGTTCCCAAACACCCGACGTTGCGCCCCGGACCCGGCTCCGCGCAGCATTCCCCTACTCGGGATGAATATGGCTTCTTCCAAGCAATGAATGGGATTGGTGGCCATAAAGCCTTGTGGGACAGACATTTATGCCGATGGACTCCCCAGCATCCCTCGATTCTCTCGCCTCTCACGCGAACCTGATCGGGCTGGACGCCGGTAAGGAGAGCGTATATGCTGAGGATAGCAGAGGCGCTGCCGTGGCAGCATAGTGCAAAGAATTGAGCCACACAGTGCCGATAATATGTGACCAGAATGAAATGAGGTTCGTGGACAGGGAGGCTTGCTTTGGCTGCACGCCACGACATGATCAGTAAGATCAAGGCAAATCTCGAACGGTGCGGGTATTCCGATCAACTCCTGCAAGCGAACTACTCCTATGAGGATGATACGGGGAAACACAGCGTCCCGTTGGTGGCCTTTGCACGTCCCGTCTATGATTCGCGCACGTCGTGCATTTCCGTGATTAGCAGCGATGGCCTTTATGGCGTGAGTGACGCGCAGGTCTACCAATACAGAGGAGTCGGCACGCCCGTCATCTTTGCGTGTTGCGCACACACCGTCCAGTGGTGGACCATTGGAACGGGAAAGGCTGAGCTCAGAGAGACACACTCAGAGAGCGAGCTTCGCGGTTTCTTCAATGCACACAAGGCAGAGTTCGCACCTAATAGGATGTGGCGTGCCAAGAACTTGGGGAATGTTATCAAGGGTGAACAGCTACACTTTGTCGACGCAGGCTTAATGCCCCTGATAGAGCAGGAGATGGGCGAGCGGCTTGGGAGCCTGATGGAGCGTGTACTCCGTCTGCTTCGTAGCGGGTTTACGGACAAGCAACTGGAGGATGCGGAGAATCAGCGCTGGATCTTCCGAGCCGCATTCTGGCTGCTGTGCGCAAAGATCCTTCGGGACAAAGGTGTAAGAAATTTCGTTCGTCTGGATCTCACCGACATTGACGCGGTCCTTGAAACAGTGACTATCCACTATGGGGCACAAGAACCGATGCAGGTTGGGACTGCCGGGCAAAGACAAGCCTTGGAGGAAGCCGCAGAGGAGATCAACAGGTTTGCCGGTCTGTCGAATCTGACAACAGAAGCCTTAGGTTACATGTATGAGGATGTGCTCGTTGACAAGGACCTCAGGGCAGCCTTGGGTATCCATGCAACACCCCCATACCTCGTCGACTACATTGTGTGGCAGCTCTGGCCTTGGATTGAGCGGATCCCGGAGGACAAACGAGTTGTCCTTGAACCTGCATGTGGACACGCGCCTTTTCTGGCAGGTGCAATGCGGTTGCTGCGCGAATTGTTCACAGGGGACGAGAGAGCTTTTCACAGATATGCACAGCGAAACCTCATAGGGATTGAAGTGGACCCGTTTGCTCGCGAATTTGCGCGGCTCTCGCTAACGATGGCTGATGTCCCGAGCCCAAACGGGTGGAACATCATTGAAGGAGACATCTATCAGGGCGACCTGCTGACCAAGAGGACTGAAGCCGCGATGGTTCTGCTGTGCAATCCGCCATTTGAAGACTTCAAGCCTGCGGAGAAGCGGGCCCATCGCGCAGCGGGCGAGACGCTGGCATTTGACAACAAGGCGGCCGAAATGCTCCGGAGGACATTGCTCCATATGCCGCAAGGCGCTCTGTTTGGGGTGATACTTCCGCGAGGTTTCCTGCACCGGGAGAAGTTAGCCGAACTAAGGAAGATGCTCGTAAATGACTTCGAGTTGCTTCGAATCTGCCTGCTCCCTGCCAGAGTGTTTCGCAGAGCGGATCACAAGTCAATCGTCGTTCTCGGCAGAAAGACACCACAGAAGGCGCGGACAATTGAATACGCAATTGTTCCAGAGGACAGGCTGGAACAATTCAAGTCCACCTATCGTGCGGACAAAGAGATCGTGCCCTTGGAGTACATCGAGACCAAAAGGGACTATGATCTGCGGGTGATACCTTTGCAGGATATCTGGGAATACTGCCGAGACCTGCCCACATTCGAGTCCGTCGCCACCGTGGGAAGGGGAATTGAGTTCAGGAGTGTCAAAGAAGCAGCCAGCCGAACCAAGTTCGCAGGTGCCGAGCAAGGCTTTGTCAGATTCGAGAAAACAGTCGAGATTCGTCCGGACAAGAGGAAGAGGGTGATGCTGAAGATAACCGAACTGCCCGATCTATACTGGATGGATCTATCTGAGCGAGCGATAGCTAATCGTCGCTACGGGATGCCGACTGGCCGGCCTAGGGTGCTGCTGAATTATGGACGTAGCAGCCGCGACGAGCCTTGGAGGCTGACGCCCTTGATCGACGAGAAAGGCAGAGCAACATCCAATTGCTGCATGGTGATAGAGCCAAAGCCACAGGGTTGGGACTGTATGGTCCTATGGGCCGTGCTCAATTCGCCTTTATCAAATGCCTTTGTGTTCTGTCACAGCATGGAGAGGCACAATCTTGAGGGTACCATCAGAAAGATACCGGTACCCAACCATGATGAGGAAGGATTCGACAGAGTCCGGCAATTGGTCAGCACCTATTTTGCGTTGGACAGGAACGACGATCAGATGTTTCGCGTCGGGCCGGATGAGGGAGAATTGAGGAGGCAGTCGCTCTCGATCGACGCTGAAGTACTGCGCTTATACGACTTGCCACCTAAGATGGAAAAGCGTGTTTTGGATCTATTCCAAGGTTCTCAGAGGAAAGGGGTGGACTTCAGATTTGATGGCTACTATCCGGACGGATTTGAGTCGGCCATCCCCTTGCATGAATACCTGTCCGAGGAATACCAACGTTCGACTGTTGCCTTTGCGGACGAATGGGTCCGGAAGAACCGATCTCCGGAAGTGAATCGCATTCTCAGAGAGGCGGTGGGAGCATTTGAGGAGGAGGCGGAGGATGCGTGATTTCCTCATCGACACGAACATCTGGGAATACTGGTTCAACGAGAAATGTGAGCCATGGCATAATCGTGTTTTCAGCCATGTTTCTGAACTCAAGAAGCACTCGGGTTTCCGGCTCCATATATCTTCTGTGACGTGGGGCGAAATCGCATACGGGTACCAGGCGCAGAAAGAGAAAGAGCGGTCTTTGGAGGCGCCATTCAGGCAGTTCATTCACGAGATCGCTCCCAAAGAATATCCCATCGACAGGAGCGTAGTTGCGGACTACGGGAGGATACGTGCCTATCTTTTTGAGAAGTGCGTGTCGGAAGGAAAGAAGAAAGGACTCAGACCTGAACAACTCGTCGATCCCGTCACCTCCCTTCAATTGCGCATACAGGAGAACGATCTGTGGATTGTCGCTCAGGCGGTAGCAAGAGATCTCACTCTGGTTACAAACGATAGAAACTCACTAGAACCACTCCTCGATGTGTTGGGTGACGAATTACATATCGAGAATTGGGCGGCCTGAAGATCAGACCTCCGACCAAGCCCGAAAACTGTCATGGCCGACACTCCAACAATGCCACAATAGAACCTAACTCGTGAGACAAGCTCCAATTCGGAGGCTTTGATCCGTGGGGCCGGGCGACTGCGTGGTCCATCCGCACCGTGTTGCTTGGGTCAACTGGCACCCGGCTCGTTTCGTCGAACCGTTGCGTCGGGCATGGCTCGCACCGCTCACCGCGAGACGCGATTGATACGAGCCGCGCGACCTCGTCGAATTCCAGGGACGGCTTGCCTATTTCGCTGGCGAACTGCGTAGGCTGTCCCCAACGTCCCGTCAATGACGGATGGACTATGGGAACGGTGGGCTCGGCCCACCATTTCTTGAGAGCGGGTACACAAGGCGGGTGCTATGCCGAATTACCGACGGACGTTTCTGGCGGGAGGGACGTTCTTCTTTACGCTGGTGACGCAGCGCCGACGGCGTCTGTTTGCAGAGGAAGCCGGCCGGCGATGTCTGGGAGAGGCTATCCGCACGGTGCAAGCCCAGCAGCCGTTCGAGATGGTGGCCGTCGTTCTCATGCCCAATTACATTCACTGCAATCCCGTGAAGCACGGTCTGGTCCGCTGCCCACATGCCTGGCCGCATTCGAGCTTTCATCGGTGGGTAGAAGAGGGGTATTACAGGCCAGACTGGCTGTGCGAGTGCTCGACCCCACCGATCATTCCGCCGGAAGTGCTCGATTTGCCCGATACCGGGGAATGATGCACGACGCGACACAGGGAACGGTGGGCGGAGCGGGACCCCAAACGCGAAGAACTGCGTTTGGGAGCCCGACCACCCTACCGCTGTCGCCCCGCCTAGCCCCAACAGCAATACAGCGCAGACGTGTGCCTGGGGTACACCGGTGCCGTCTTCTGTCCTCCGTCTTCCGGCCTGCGGATTAGTCTTCGCCCACCGTGCCCTGGCGCGGCATGGCGATCGTGCCGGTGCGGGCGACGTTCTTGATGCCGTAGGGCCGGCAGACGTCGATAAACGCCTCGATCTTCGTCTCCGGGCCGCTGACTTCGACCATGATCGTCTTTTGGCTGATGTCGACGACGTGGCCCCGGAACATCTCGATCAGGGCAAAGACCTCCGGCCGCTTCTCCGGCGGGACCGCGATACTGACCAGCATCAGGTCCCGTGCGACGACGGACTTGGTCGCGAAGTCCTGGACCTTGACCACCGGGATGATGCGGGCCAACTGCTTGCGGACCTGCTCCACCACGCGGTCGTCGCCGATGACGACAATCGTCATGCGGCTGAGGTTGGGGTCCTCGGTCCGGCCGACGACCAGCGAATCGATATTGAACCCGCGGGCGGCGAACATTCCCGCGACATGGGCCAAAACCCCGGGCTTATTCTCAACCAAGGCACTGATGATATGCTTCATGGGTATCCTCGTATTGATTAAGGATTATTGATAATTGATGATTGGCGGAGCGCCTGCATCGTACGAAGCAAAAGGGCCTGTTCCGCAAATCATCCCTAGTCCATCATCAATAATCAATTCTACGTCATGCTCTCCAGGATCGTCAGGCCGTCCATGTCGGAGAGGCTCTTGCCGGTAGGGACCATGGGCCAAACATTTTCTTCCCGCTCGACGCGGAAGTCGGCCACGCAGGGCTGCTTTTCCTCGAGCATCTGCTCGACGGCCTTGGGCACGTCCTCTTTCTTGTCCACGGTGATCCCGACGGCTCCCAGGGCGCGGGCGACATCGGCGTAGTTGGGGTTCTTCAGGTAGCTGCACGAATAGCGGCGATTGTAGAACAGCTCCTGCCACTGGCGGACCATGCCCATGTAGCCATTGTTCAGGATGCAGACCTTGATCGGCAGTTCGTACTGCACGGCGGTCGCCAACTCGGTCATGGTCATATTGAAGCTGTGGTCGCCGTCGATGTCGACCACGGTCGCGTCGGGCCGGGCGACCTGGGCGCCGATGGCGGCGGGCAGGCCGAAGCCCATCGTGCCCAGGCCGCCGGAGCTGATGAACTGCCGCGGCTTGACGAATTTGTAGAACTGGGCCGTCCACATTTGATTTTGACCCACTCCGGTGGTGATGATCGCGTCGTGTTTCGTCTGGCGGCAGATTTCGTCGATGACGTATTGCGGCTTGATCGTCTTGGCCTTTTTGTCGTAGCGGAAGGGGTGCTTCTTCTTCCACTCGGCGATCTTGGCAAACCACGGCCCACGCTCGCGATACTCGACCTCTTTCGTCAGCTCGATGAGGATGTGCCTGGCGTCGCCGACGACCGGGATATCGACATGGACGTTCTTCGAGATGCTCGCCGGGTCGATGTCGATGTGGACGATCTTGGCGTTGGGAGCGAAGGTGGCGACCTTGCCGGTGACGCGGTCGTCGAAGCGGGCCCCGACCGCGATGAGCAGGTCGCACTCCTGGACCGCATAGTTGGCATAGGCCGAGCCGTGCATGCCGAGCATGTCGAGCGACTCGGGTTTCCTCTGGTCGAAGCTGCCGAGGCCCAGCAGCGTCATGGTCACGGGCAGATGGGCCTTCTCCACAAGGGCCCGCAGCTCCTCGGCGGCGTTGGCGATGATGACCCCTCCGCCGACGTAAAGCACGGGCCGCTCGGCCTTATTGATCGCCTCGGCGGCCATCGAGATCTGGCGGGCATGACCCTTCGTGCGGATCCGGTAGCCGGGCAGGTCGATCTCGGCCTTGCCATTGCACGCGTACTTGCCGACGGAGATGTCGACGGGCAGGTCAACCAGGACCGGGCCGGGCCGGCCGGTCGAGGCGATGAAGAAGGCCTCGCGGACGGTCCGTTCCAGGTCTTTGATGTCCTTGACGATGGAGTTGTACTTGGTGACCGGCCGGGTGATACCGGTCGTGTCGGCCTCTTGGAAGGCGTCGTTGCCGATCAGGTCGGTACGGACCTGGCCGGTGAGGGCCACGAGCGGGATCGAGTCCATCATGGCGGTGCCCAGGCCGGTGGTCAGGTTGCAGGCGCCGGGGCCGCTGGTAGCAATGACCACGCCGACCTTGCCGCTGGCGCGGGCGTACGCGTCGGCCATGTGGCAGCCGCCCTGCTCGTGACGCGGGATAATGCACCGGATCGGGGCATCATAAAGCCGGTCGAACAAGGGCAACACCACACCCCCGGTATAGCCAAAGATCGTCTCGACGCCGAGATCGACGAGGGTATCGACGACGATCTGGGCGCCCGTTTTGACGGTCGGCGCGGCCTCGGCGGTCGGGGCCGGCGTTTTGGACTCAGATGACATCTGCTCTCCTTTCGGACAGGACCTTGGAAGGGTCCAGATCATACAGCGTTCAATTCTCTTGTGTCAATTCCTTCGGCTCCCGGCCGAGGCTCCTGCAATCCTCGCGGCTTGAGCCGCGAAGAGTATGGGACGGATGGGACCAATGGGACCTATATGCCGAGCTTCGCTCGGGGCGGGCCCCTGCCGATCACATCGCATTTTCGAGCACCTGCAGGCCTTGCATCTCATCAAGGCTCTTGCCGGCCGGCACCATAGGCACCACGTTCTCCAGGGCATCGACATGGAAATCCGCCACGCACGGCTTGTCCTCGTGGAGCATTCGCTCGAGGGCGGGACCGACCTGCTCCTTGGACTTGACCGTGATACCGACGGCACCGACCGCCCTGGCGAACTCGGCGTAGTCGGGGTTCCGTAAGTGGCTGTACGCATAGCGTTTACGGTAAAACAGCTCCTGCCACTGGCGGACCATGCCCATGTAACCGTTGTTCAGGATGCAGACCTTGATCGGCAGTTCGTTCTGCACGGCCGTGCTTAGCTCGGCCATCGTCATATTGAAGCTGTGGTCGCCGTCGATGTCGATCACCAGGGCATCCGGCCGGGCAATCTGGGCTCCGATGGCGGCGGGCAGGCCAAAACCCATCGTGCCCAGGCCGCCGGAGGTGATGAGCTGCCGGGGGTGCCTGAACCTGTAAAACTGAGCACTCCAAATCTGATGTTGACCCACCCCGGTGGTGATGGTCGCCGCGCCGTCGGTTCGGCGGCACAATTCCTCGACCACGTACTGGGGCTTGAGCGTGGCAGCATGGCGGTCGTAGCCCACCACGTACCGGTGTTTCCAATCGGCGATTTTGGCGAACCACGCCGATCTCCCCCGATGCTCGACACACTCGGCGAGAGCCGCGAGCACGACCTTGGCGTCGCCGACGATCGGAATATCGGCGGGGACGGTCTTGGCAATGCTGGATGGGTCGATATCGACGTGAATGACCTTGGCCTTTGGCGCAAAAGCCTCCAGTCTCCCCGTCACCCGGTCGTCGAACCGCGCCCCGACGGCGATCAGCAGGTCGCACTCCTGGATGGCGAAGTTGGCATAAGGGGTGCCATGCATGCCGGGCATGTCCAGCGATTCGGGCCGGCGCTGATCGAAGCTGCCCAGGCCCATCAAGGTCATGGCGACCGGCAGATTCGCCTTGGAAGCCAATTCCCGGAGCTCCTGTGCGGCGTTCGCCGTGATGACGCCGCCGCCGGCGAGCAGGACCGGCCGCTCGGCCCGATTGATGGCCTCCGCCGCCTCGCTGATCTGTTTCGCGTGGCCGTTCTTGGGGACTCGATAGCCCGGCAGGTTGAGCCGGATCGGCCCGCTGCTATTGTGTTTCTGGAACTCGATATCCGCCGGCACATCGATCAGGACCGGTCCGGGCCGGCCCGTCGAAGCAATGTGGAAAGCTTCGTAAATCGTTCTGGCCAAATCCTTTATGTCGGTCACGATGGAGTTGTGCTTGGTGACCGCCCGCGTGATCCCGGTGGTCGGGGCCTCCTGGAACGCATCGTCGCCGATCAAGTCCGTCCGGACCTGGCCCGTGATGGCGACGAGAGGGACCGAATCCATCATGGCAGTGGCCAGGCCGGTCACCAGATTGCACGCCCCGGGTCCGCTGGTGGCGATGACCACGCCGACCCGCCCACTGGCACGGGCGTAGGCATCGGCCATGTGGGTCCCCCCCTGCTCGTGGCAGGGCACGATGAATCGGATGGGCGATTCATAAAGCCTGTCGAACAAAGGCAATACGGACGCCCCAATGTAGCCGAAAATGGTGTCAACGCCGTGCGCGAGCAGCGCATCGACGATGATCTGGGCGCCGGTTTTGGGGATTGGGCGTTCGGCCGGACCGGCCGGGAGCGGAGAATCGGTGTGCATACCCTTCCTTTCCTGATCAACGCGTCAGGCCTCTACCGTGGCACGAGCATCTCGCCCGTGACCCGGAATCCATGGGCGCTCGCGCCCATGCTACTGGAAGCCTTTTGGTCATTCTGGCGGATTGCGGCGTTTACGGCCCTTCGGGCAATCAATCGCTCTTAACTTCGAAGAGCGACCCACTGGCCCGCAGATATATGCCTTGTCGCAACTCCATAACCACCCCGCAAAGCGGGATGAACCAGGTTGTGCCGCGAACTCTCTCGCGAACACGACTAGATTATCGTCCATTTTCCGCCGGTTGTCAACTCTTTACCTGGAACTTCGCACTTTTGGGGTGCGACCGGGATACGGTGGCGGATTTCACCGGCTCATATCCGGGTGGCAGCGGCAGGCGGAGTCTTGGGAGCTTGCCGATGGTCCACCGCATGGGCAAGACCATCGGCAAGCTAACGCTTGCCGCTGCCACCCGGAGTCGAATTGCGGCCGTTCGTGCCCCTACGACTCGGCCGCCTGCGTCTTTCGACGGATCGCTGCCACCGTATTTCGGCCGCACCCCACTCTTGACCTTTGCTTCTTTCCTTTTGTCTTCCCTCCCAACATCTGGCATAATCTTCCGTAGCGAAGCACCCCTGATGAAGCTGCGACGAATGCGTTGGAGCCCTATGTGGGCCGGACAGATGCGGTGCGGCCGGATTGTGCCGGTCGCAATGCCTAAGAAAGTAGCACGGGCATCCTGCCCGTGGAAAACAACGCCTGGCAGGGCCAAGATGGCCCTGCGACACATGGGCAAGATGCCCATGCTACGACAAACCGGCTTCTCAAACACCTTCCAGAAGGGCGTTCGATGTCCGAGAGTCGAGATAAACAAGACAGAAGAGGGAGATAGCAGATGACCGCCACCGGTTCTCTTGAGTCACCGCAAACCACACTTCGCATTGAGCAGGAATCGCTGGGTGGCGGGAAACACACTATCAAGCTTACGTTGGAGCGACCTAGCCAACCAAACCTCTCCGCCAAGGCGGAAATCGAATTCGCGCTCACGGCCCCGGAGCAGGAGGACCTGCGCCGGTACATGGAAGACTACCTGACGCGACCGGAGTCGATCGAGGCGATAGAGGTCGAACAGATCGAACAGTGGATGATGCGGCGGGGTGAGGAACTGTATACCAAGGTCCTGGCCGCCAATATGGACACGCAGGCCATCTGGTTCGCGGTGCGGGAACAACTGGCCGACCTGCGGGTGGAAATCACCACAGGCATCGCCGAAGCCGCCTCCATCCCTTGGGAGCTGATGCGGGACCCCCAATCCGATTCTGCCATCGCCCTGCGCGTCCAATCCTTCGTGCGGGTCCAGTCGGACCCGAACCTCAGCTTCGTGCCGGTGCCCCCGGCCAACGAGGGACGCGTCCGGCTGCTGTACGTCGTCTGCCGGCCGGGCGGCCGGAATGACGTCGAACTGCGGGCGGTGGCCAACCGGCTGTTGCAGGACTTGGGCGAAGACCTTGCTCACTTTGACATCACCGCGCTGCGCCCGCCCACCTTCGAGCAACTGCAAAAGGAGTTGACCGCCGCCAAGGCCGCCGGACGGCCCTACCACATCGTCCACTTCGACGGCCACGGCTGGTACGGGGATTTGAGCAAGACCACCCTGGCTGACTGGCTAAAAGCCATCAACGCCCTTACACTGGGCGGCAAGAAGACGGGCAAGCACGGCTACCTGATGTTCGAACATCCCGGCAGCGAAGACAAGATGCGGCCCGTGCCAGGCGACGAACTCGGCAAGCTGCTCCATGATACCGGCGTACCCGTGCTGGTCCTCAACGCCTGCCAATCCGCCATGCACGAAGCCGTGGCCGACGCCGGGACCGCCGCAGCTAACGTCCATGACGAAGTCCGGGCCATCGGCTCGCTGGCCCAGGCTGTCATTGACCAGGGCATCCCCGCCGTGCGCGGCATGCGCTACAGCGTCTTTGTCGTCACCGCCGCGCAATACATCGGCCAACTCTACGCCGCCCTGGCCCAGGGCCGCCCCTTCGGCCAAGCCGCCAGCGAAGGCCGCAAACACCTGGCCCTCAACCCCGACCGCTGGGTGGGCCTGGAGCCTCGCCCGTTGCAGGACTGGTTCGTGCCCGTCGTCTACGAAGCCGCCCCCATCCGCCTGCTGCCGCCCAAAGACGATAAACTGGGCCTCCAACTCAGCCAACGGCCCGAGCTGGACCCGGTCCAGACCAACCGAGCCCTGCGCCGCCACGTGCCCGACACCGGCTTCGTGGGCCGGGACGAAACCCTGCTGATGCTCGACCGGGCCTTCGACCAGCACCCTGTCGTCCTCCTGCACGCCTACGCCGGCCAGGGCAAAACCGCCACCGCCGTCGAATTCGCACGCTGGTACGCCCAGACCGGCGGCCTGGGCCCTCGGCCCATCGTCCTCTTCACCTCCTTCGAGACCCACACGGACCTGACCGACGTGCTGAACCAGATCGGCCAGCAAGCAATCCCGGACTGGAGTTCCGTCAACGAGATTGCCAAGAAACGCCTCCTCATAATCCAACTGCTCCGCCAGGTCCCCGTCCTCTGGATCTGGGACAACGTCGAGCCGGTCGCCGGCTTCCCCGCCGGGACCGAATCCGCCTGGACGCCGGACGAGCAAGCCGACCTGGCCGACTTCTTGAAACAAATCAAGCTGGACCGGGCCACCAAGGTCAGAATCCTGCTCACCTCCCGGCGCGACGAACAGGCGTGGCTGGGCGGCATCCCGCACCGGGTGCCCATGCCCCGCATGACCGCTTCCGACGCCGCCCGCCTGGCCCTGCAAATCGGCGCCGAACGCAAGCTCGACCGCCGCCAGATCGCCCAGTGGCAGCCGCTGCTCGACTACTGCGCCGGCAATCCGCTGACTCTGCGCATCATCGCCGGCCAGGCCGTGCGCATGGGCCTGCGAGACAAAGACCAAATCGGCGCCTTCATCCAGGCCGTGCGCGATGGCGAACAGCGGATCGAAGACGCCGACGAAGCCCAGGGCCGGGATCGCTCGCTGGGCGCCTCGCTCGACTACGGCTTCCGCAACGCCTTCAAAGACGATGAGCTTCCCATTATCGCCTTGCTGCACCTGTTCCAAGGCATCGTGAACGTCTATGTCCTCAGAACCATGGGCGAAATCAGCAACTACGGCCTGCCCGAGCTTCGGGGCAAGACCGAAAAATACCTTACTAATCTGCTCAACCGGGCCCGGGACACAGGTCTGCTGACACACCTTCGCGCGATGTGGTACACCGTTCACCCTGCCCTGCCTTGGTTCCTCGGTCAACTGTTCTCTCGCTATTACGACGGTCAACAAGGCCGGTCAACCGCGACCGCCGCCCTTCACGCATGGGTCGAGGCCATCGGCAGGTTGAGCGAATACTACCATCGCCAGTTCTGCGAAGGCAACCAGGACGCCGCCCAATGCATTGCCGCTGAAGAAGCAAATCTGCTTCAAGCCCGGCGTACCGCCCGACGCCAAGGCTGGTGGGACCTCGTCACTTCCGCCATGCAGGGCCTTGATGTCTTGTACGAGTACCAGGGACGACAATCTGAGTGGTCCCGTCTCGTCGGTGAAATCACGCCCGACTACTGCACTGCCGACAACCGTCCCATTCCCGGCCGGGACGACGGGTACCGCGCGGTCATGAGCTACCGAGTGAACTTGGCCCGAAACTACGACCGGGACCTTTGCCGAGCCGCCACATTGCAGGGGAGAACCGTCGCGTGGGACCGCCAACAAGCCGCCTCCGCTCTCGCGTTCCCCCGCGGCACTCGACTCGACGCCAGCCAACGCAATCGTATCCGCAGCCTCGGCGCCAGCGCGTTCACCCTCGGCCAGATCCTGAGGGAGCAAGGCAATGCTGATTGCGTATCAGCGTACCAGGAATCCATCGACTACACCCAACGGATCCAAGACACCGCTGCGGAATCCATTGCCCAGCGCGACCTTGGCCACGCCTACGTACAGCTTTCCGCGATCCGCAGCTTGGACGGCGCAGAAGCCGCTTACCAGCAAGGCTTAGCCTTGCTGGCCCCAAGCAATGCTTTCGGACGATCCCAGTGCTTCCAAGCCATCGGCATAGTCCACCACGAGCGCTTCAGAGAATCTCGCCAACGAGGCGAGCCAGCGGCGACTGTGCTGAAGCATGCACAGGCGACAGAAGAGCACTATCAACGAGCCCTGACGCTCTGTCCCCCAACTGCCCTTATCGACCTGGGGCCCATCCACAACGGATTAGGCGCTCTCTACGCCGAACTCGGCGAGATAGAGTTATCCCGAAAACACTTTGAAAGACGTGTACAATTAGCCGAGCAAACCGGCCAACGCCACGAAGCCGGGACCGCCCGCCTCAACATCACCCTAATGAACCTCCAGGCTGCCGGGCGAGAGGCCACTCCGTCCCGTCGGCGAGACCTCCTGCACCGCGCGCAGGCCTACGCCCAAGCCGCCCTCCGCGACTTCCAGCACTACCAAGGCCGCGCCGCCGATGAAGAAGCCCGAGCCCAGCAACTCATCGACATCATCGCCCAAGCCCTCACGAAGCTGCCGGCGTAAGCTGCGCGCCCTGCACTGCAAATGCGCCACATCTTGTTTTTTTAGCAAGCATTTTTGGTTGCGGCCGGAGGCTGCCCCAAGCTCGCAATGACATGGGGCACGCCGGATAAGGCGGATTCTCAATTTGTTACGGATTTGGAAGCAGGGCGGACGCCAAGTCGTTGGGCGGACCACATTCATGTCATTGCGAGTCGCGGAACCGCTGCGCGGCGGGCAGGCAGAAGAAACCACAGCCGATATGTGGGGTGGCATCGCCAAGGCCGGCCTCCGACCTTGACGATGGTTTCCCGTATTCTGTTGAGCCATCGTCAAGGGCAGAGCCCTTGGCGATGCCACCCGAACCGTTAGCTTCTTACGAGGAGCCCCGCGAGCCTGCCGCCGCGCAGGCGGGGGAAGCAATCTGGGCTCCCAAACGCGATTCATCGCGTTTGGGGACCCTATCCATCCGACGGGTGATAGATTGCTTCGCTGCACTGCACTGCAAATGCGCCACATCTTGTTTTTTTAGCAAGCATTTTTGGTTGCGGCCGCAGGCCGCCCCAAGCTCGCAATGACATGGGGCACGGGGGATAAGGCAGATTCTCAATTTGTTGCGGATTTGGGACGGGCGGAGGTTGCAATTATGTGACGAAAGGTTACAATAATAGATCAGGCTCGACAGGTGCGACTGTCTGTGCGGGGAGTGTGTTCTTCCCACCTGGAGGGCCGGGGTTGCTTTTTGGGGCAACCGGTTGTGGCAAGGGTTTCCAGAAACGCAGCGTTCGGCCCCGAGGCCGTTCAAGCAGCCGCCAACCTCTTCATCGAGTACGGCGGCTTCATTCGTGCCGTCATCCGTTTTCAGTCGCACGACAGGTCGCAGGAGGAGGACCTCTTTCAGGAGTTCTTCCTGTCGCTGATCCGCAAACCGGTGCCGGCGGAGGTGCGAAACCTCAAGAGCTACCTGTACCGGGCCGTCACCAACCACATCATGGACACCGTGCGGAGGCGCGAGAGCTACTACCGGGCGGTCAAAAAATATGCCAAGCGAGCTCGGATTCCCGTCAACAACCGCCCTGCGGGAACCGCCCTAGTAGAAGACCGGGAGGAGAATAACGCGGTCGTCGCCCAGTTCGCCCGACATTTGCAGAAGCGCGAAGCTCAGGCCTTCGTACTGAAGTACCGGGATGGCTTCAGTGTGCGAGAGATTGCCGCGAAGATGGGCGTCAACGTAAGGACGGTCAGCCGGTATTTATCGGAGGGGCTCAAGAGGCTTCGCGAGACGTTGACGACGCAATGAGGGATCTCTATGAGAGCGGATGACAGCCTACGCCAATGCCAGGAGGCACGAGCGTACTACTACGATTTTCTCTGCGAGGGCGAGACGCCCGTCCCCGAGGTCATCCGGCGCCACATTGAGGCTTGCGCGTTTTGCCAGGGAGAGGTGCACCGCCTGCGCGAGACTCTGTTCGAAGCCGAGCAGAATGCCGGCGTCGCCGATTCCTCGGACGTGGAGTTGGTCGAGGCCTTGGCGCAGCAGTTTCGCCTGCTGGATGAGCACGTCACCTGCCGAGATGCCAAGCCTTTCCTCCCCGAGTTGGCCCTGTCCGCGCGTCAGATCCGAATTCCCACGCCGGTGACCGTCCACGTGGATCATTGCCCACCGTGCAGAAAGGACCTGGCGGCCATCCGGGATCTCCATCTCACCGACGACCAGTTGACGCGGCTGGGCCGGCTCCTGGAACGGTCGCGGGATCAAGGCGCCGGCGCCGACCGGCAGGTCCGAGCCGCGGTGGCGGCGTTGCAGTCCCTTCCGCCGGCAGGCAACGCTCTCGGCTGCCACGACATCTCGATGGCCGATCTCTTCAACTGTGTCGTTCCGGATGTCGAGAGGAACACGCCACACGAGCCCTCGAAGGCCGTCGCCCAACACGTGCGCGTTTGCCCGGCGTGCCTGGCCAAGGCGCAGACGCTGCAAAGCATCCTTTGCTTGATGATTGAGCGCGCGGACTCGGAAACCATCACCGTGTACCATGCCGGAGGCGGCGCCGAGCACACCCGGGAACAGGCCGGGGACGCCGGCCGGTACCCGGTCGATGTGCAGGTCCTGCAGGGCGAATCTCAGTCCGACCCCGGCCCCTGTGTTCCTCCGGCGGCTCGTACGACCGGAGGGCACCGGTTCAGACGGTTCTCTGGACTGCTCGCGAAAGTGGCCGTCGTTGCCGTGGTGGCCATCGCCATCGCCGCGCTACCCATGCTGCCCTGGATAAACGCCCCAACTGCCTCAGGGACCGATGTCGGCGAGGTGCTCCAGAGTCTGGCCCAGGTGGAGAATATCGATATTGTCACCAAAGACCACACGGGCAAATTCATGCAGGAGTTCTGGATCGCACGCCGCTCGAACCGGCTCGTCCACCGGACGGCTCAGCAATGTACCCTGTTCGACATCGACCAGGGCCGCAGGACAGCTATCGAGCTCGCCACGGGCACCAGGGAAGTCGCCAGGCTGCACCGAATCGAGTGCGACCGGGTCCGGCAACGCATGGCCGATTGCCTGCGTGAGGTGCTGGCGTGGGTCTCCCCGGACACCCGCCTGCAGCATCCCACAGGCGATGTCCCTGCCGCCGCCGGGAACCACCTCGACGCTTATGAAGTGATCTGGACGCCAAGAGGTGGAGGTGTACCCTGGCGAAATCGATGGATGGCCTACCTCGACCCGACGACCGGCTTGCCCCAACAGACGGAGTCCTACGTAGAAGAGCCCCACGACACTCTCGGCGAGACCGCTTGGGGGCTCACGACGCGAACGGTCTTTACCTATCCCTCCGAGCAGGAAATGAACCGCCGCATCCAGGAGCTGTTCCCCGCCCCGTGATCCTGCTCCGCGCTCCCGGCCACCTGAGAAAGTGTTTGAGAAGTAGCACGGGCATCCTGCCCGTGAGTATCACGGGCGCGAGCGCCCGTGCGGGCAGGGCCAGGATGGCCCTGCGACTCATGGGCAAGATGCCCATGCTACGGCAGAACCGACTTCTCAAACACTCTCTGAGGCGCGTTCTTACCGCCGGACAGACGACGATTGTCGCGGCTGGAAATCATCACAGTGATTGTCGGCCCACGTGAAGAGGGGGCGAGGCTTGCCCGTAATCCAACCGGGTTGGGTCTTGACCAGCTTCATGCAATGGCCCCAGGCAGGCTTCTCGATGCAGGTGTGGGCCGGCGAGAAGAACTCACATCCGTCGCAGAGCTGTCGCGTCATCGCCAATCAGCCTCCATAAACACTCAGCCAGCCCATCCAGCCCACAGGCCGAGACGCAAGGTTCCTTCTCAAGGATTCCAAGGATTCTATTGAGAAGGCGTGAGAGCGACACTCCGCGTTGATATGAAAAAAACTCGAATCCGCCGCGGAAATGCCCGCAGCACCAGGCGCGCGACCGTATTCTAATGAGTTTTGACGAGCAACTTCGGTAATGGCCGGGTGCGATTGGATTACCGGTTTTGCTCCTCAAAACTCATCAGAGCAGTGTCCCCCATCCCTGTGACGTGGCAAACACCCGCCCCGCGTCGGGTGGCATCGCCCAGGCCTTTGGCCCTTGGCGATCAGGGCGAACGCAAAGTCGGTTGATGGCCCGCCCTGTATGTCATTGCGAGCGAAGCGAAGCAATCTTCCCTGCCAAGGATTGAGATTGCTTCGTCGCTGCGCTCCTCGCAAGGACATGAATGTGATCCGCCAGACGACTTTGCGTTCGCCCTGCCTTGGCGCTGCCACCCAACCTCTCGGTTTCTCAGGAGTAGCGCGGCGGCAAAGCAACCTCGCGGCTTTCGTAGCCCCTGCCGTCGCCGGGGTGATAGGAGAGGGTCCCGGCGTTCATTCGCCAAGCGCGCTAAAGAAAACGACGGCCCCGGCCGATGAACAGATGTGCGGATCGAAGGAGGTGTCCGGGTTTCTTGGCACAGTTGGAGGCTCTTAGGGGCGGCAGGATCTCCCGCCAGCGCCGCTGTGGATCGGGGTGAACATGGTACGGAAGACCTTGCACACGCGGAGTGTGGTCACCACGACGACGCTGCGCGATTTCGTGATCGAGGGGGCGGCCGAGTTGGGGGGATGCACGGGGGCCCACTCGTTCCGTGCCACCCGCCTGGCCGACGGCGGGCCGGTCCTCCTGCACAAATTCCGGCCGGCGGAAGCCCTGGTCGCGCTGGGACCGCTGATCACCCGCGAGGAGCCGCCGGACTTCACGCAGCCGTTCGTCACCCAATTCACCGATCTCTTCGTCGTGGCCGGCAGCGCTTATCTGGTCGAGCCGCTGCCCCCGTGTTTTGCCCTGGGGGACCTGTGGCGCTATGTGCTGCAGAACCGGCCCGACCAAGCCTTTACGGTGGTCACCATCGTGGTCCGTCAACTGCTCTCCATCCTCCGCCGGCTCATGCGGCAGAAACGCTGCCACGGCGTCGTCAGCGTGGAGAATATCGTGCTCGCCCCTACGGCCCGCTTCGGCCTCCTGGCCGCCCATCTCTCCTGCCGGGAGGGCCGGCTCTGGCTCCGCAAGGACCCCGAGAGCCCGGTCAAGCCCGACTTCTACGCGTTCGCCGGCGTTTTGGAGGCCCTGCTCGCGATCGAAGCCCAGATGGCGGCCCTCCAGAACGTCCCCGCGCTCCTGCCCACCCCGGTGCGCCGCCACGTGCAAGACCTGCTCCGGGCAGTCGAGCGAGCCACCGTGGCCGAGAGATGCCGAAACGTGTAGCCCAGCCGCCCTCGGCTGGGGACCGCGGAACCACAGCCGGGGGCGGCTGTGCTACAAGGCTTGGAGGGTGTCTGAGAAGCCGGTCTCTCGTGGCATGGGCATCGTGGGGTCCCCAACGCCGAATTCCGCGTTGGGGATCCCCTGGCCCATGTGTCGCAGGGCCATCCCCCGCCTGCGCGGGGGCAAGCTTTGGCCCGGCCCATTCCTCGGTCTTCCACGGGCAGGATGCCCGTGCCACTTCTCAAACACCCTCTCAGAGCCTATCCCGGCAGGCTGTGGCGTGGTTGGGTGGCACGGCCAAACTTGTTTGACCGTGCTCATGGGGCACGTTCCAAGGCGTACGAGGACACGCTCAAGCTGCGCTTGGGCGTGCCACCCAAGGCAAGAGGCCGGGTTTCTTCCGCCGGCACACCACAAAACGTCGTCGCACACCGAATTGCCGACCAGGGCAATTGCATGTGCGCGTCGGGCATGCCTATGGCACGGGCATCCTGCCCGTGAGGCTTCGTGGCATCGGCATCCTGCCGATGGTTCATGGGCTGGAAGCCCATGCCACGTCGATACAATGTCCACATGCAATTGCCCTGAATTGCCGACGAAGCTCTTTGAGAGCGCGGCCCTGGTGGGTACAATGGGCGTTTTGATGTGATGGTGGATGGCCAGGACAGTAGCTCGCTCACAAGGAGAATGTGAATGGTGATAGTTCGACGACGGAGAAGCTCCCTCATCCTGCCGGGTTTGGTGATCTTGGCGCTGGCCGGTCAGGCCGCGTTCGGCGCCGACTGGCCCTGCTATCGTGGGCCGAGCCATAACGGCATCAGCAATGAGACCGATTGGAATTCCAAGTGGGGACCTGGGGGTCCGAAGGTTCTCTGGGAGAAACGGATTGGCATCGGCTTTTCCACCACCGCCGTCGCCGACGGGCGGGCCTACAACATGGGCAATAGCGACAAGAAGACCGACACCGTTTACTGCTTCGACGCCAAGACCGGCCAGGAACTCTGGAAACACTCCTATCCGTGCCCACTCCTGCCCAATTCCTATGAGGGCGGCACGCTCTCGACGCCCACCGTGGACGCGGGAAAGGTCTACACCCTCAGCAAGATCGGCGATCTGTTCTGCCTCGAGGCGGCGACCGGCAAGGTGCTCTGGCACCAGCAGCTTGAGAAAGAGATGGGTTTCAAGCTGCCCACGTGGCATTTCTCCAGCTCCGCCCTGATCGCGGGCGGTATGCTCCTGCTCAATATGGGCCCGGCGGGCCTGGCCCTGAACAAGAACACCGGTGCGGTCCTCTGGGAGAGCGGCAAGGGCAAGTGCGGCTATGCCACGCCCGTGCCGTTCGAGCTGGACGGGCAGCCGTGCCTGGCGATCATGAGCGAGGTCACGCTCTTCGTGGTCCGGCAGGCCGACGGCCACCAACTGTGGCAATACCCCTGGAAGACGATGTACGAGATCAACGCCGCCGACCCGGTGGTGGTCGCCGACCGGATGCTCATCACCTCGGGCTACCAGCACGGCTGTGCCCTGCTGGAGTTCAACGTCGCCGGGGCCAGGAGACTGTGGGAGAACAAGGTGATGTCGATGCAGATCAATAGTCCCGTCGTCCGGGAGGGATTCGCCTACGGTTTCGATGAGAACGTCTTCAAGTGCGTCAAGCTCCAGGACGGCAAGCAGCAGTGGGCGGAAGACAGCCTCGGTAAAGGCTCTCTCATGATGAGCGCCGACGGCCGGCTGATTATCACGAGTGAAAGGGGCGAGCTGGTGATCGCGAAGGCCAATCCGCAGAAGTTCGACGTGGGGGCCCGGGCCGCGATTTTGCCCAAGAGCAAGTGCTGGACGTCGCCGGTACTGGCGAACGGCCGCATCTACGCCCGCAATGCGGCCGGCAATTTCGTGTGTGTGGATGTCGGCGGCAAGTAGCCGCCGGCCGAGTCTCAAGTTTTCAGTTTGAAGTTTCAAGTGTGAAGAATGTCATTGCGAGCGTAGCGAAGCAATCTCCCATCCTTGGGTGTGAAAACGTATGACCAAATCAGCGGTTGGGTGGCAGCCTCAAGGCCGAAGGCCTTGGGGATGGGTAGACCAGTCCTGCCATCCCCAAGCTGCGCTTGAGGCTGCCACCCGGAGTGCAGTAACATGGTGGTAGAAGCTCACAGCGGGAACAGAATTGCGCAATTATGAAAACCTACGACCAAATCAACGAGCGGATCGAGTCGGGCAACGCCGTGGTGCTGACCGCCGACGAGATCATGGACTATGTCGATAAGAAAGGCGTGGCGGCGGCGGCGAAAGAGGTGGACGTGGTCACCACGGCCACCTTCGGGCCGATGTGCTCCTCGGGCTGCTTCCTGAACTTCGGGCACTCCCAGCCGCGGATTCGCATGTCCGAGGCGTGGGTCGAGGACGTGCTCGTCTATGCGGGCGTCGCGGCGGTGGACGTCTACCTCGGGGCGACGCAACTGCGCCACGCCGATCCGGCGAACATGTACTATCCCGGCGAGTTCCGCTACGGCGGCGGCCATGTGATCGAGGACCTCGTCGCGGGCAAGACCCTCCAGCTTTTCGCCCTCTCCTACGGGACGGATGAATACCCGCGCCGTGAGATCCGCACGTACTTCACGATCCAGGACCTCAACCAGGCCATCATGGTCAACCCGCGCAACTGCTATCAGAACTACAACGTGGCGATCAACGATTCGGACCGGACGATCTACACGTACCTGGGCATCCTGGAGCCCCATCGTAAGAACGCGACCTACTGCTCCGCCGGCCAGTTGTCGCCGCTGTTGAACGATCCCTACTACGAGACCATCGGCGTGGGGACGCGCGTCTGGCTGGCGGGCGCCCAGGGGCACGTCTACGCCGAGGGGACCCAGCATGCCGGCGACTGCGAGCGGACTGTCAACGGCGTGCCGAAGGAGGGGGCCGGGACCCTGGCCCTGACCGCCGATATGAAGCAGATGCGGCCGGAGTTCGTGCGGGGCGTGAGTCTGCGCGGCTACGGCGTGTCGCTGGCCTTGGGCGTCGGGGTGCCGATCCCGATCCTCAACGAGGAAATCCTGAAGCGCACGTGCGTCCGGGACCGGGACATCCTCGCGCCGGTGACCGACTACAGTCACGACTATCCCGAAAAGACCGGCCGCGTGATCCGCTACGCCAACTACGAAGAGCTGCGCAGCGGCCAGATCGAGGTCGAGGGCCAGAAAGTCGAGGTCGGCTCGATGTCGTCCTACTACAAGGCCCTGGAGATCGCCAACCTCCTGGCCGATGAGATCCGCCGGGGCGACTTCCTGGTGAGCCGACCCATCGCCCCGCTGCCGCGCAACACGAAAATGAAACCGCTGGTGATAAGAGAAAAGTCGTAGGCAATTGATGTTTGATTGTTGATCTGTGATTTTTGGTTGAGGAAAACCGGCAATCCAAATCAACAATCAAACATCAACAATCATCAATTCATTGGATCCGCTATGAGTCCGACCGTAACAAAGAAGCTGATGTTGTTCTTCCCGAAATGCGAGTGCGAGAAGCCGATCATCTATCATTTGGTGAAGGACCACAACCTCATCGTGAACGTGTACCGGGCGAAGGTGACGCCGGAGGAAGAGGGCTATTTGGTCCTGGACGTGACCGGCACGGAGCAGGATATCGAGGGGGCCATGGACTTCCTGCGGACGTTCCACGTCATGATCAACACGGCCGGCAAAGGCGTGACCTGGGACGAGCAGCGCTGCACGCATTGCGGCCAGTGCGTTCCCCGCTGTCCCACTGAGGCCCTGCACCTCGTCGACCAGGCCACGCGCCAGGTGGCGTTCGACGACGCGGAGTGCATCGAGTGTATGGCCTGCATTCGCGTCTGCCCCTTCAACGCCTGCGCGTCGGCCTTTTGATTTCATCGGTCCTATTCGTCCTATGCCCGAGCCGCACCGACGTATCTACCGCACCTTCACGCACCACGAGGCGGTCCTCCGCATCTGCTGCGACCAGTTCGACGTCGTCGTGGCGGAGATCGTTCACCAGCGGCGGATTCTCGAAGAGTACATCGCCCGGCACCCTTCGTTCCAGTCGGCGCTCGCGCCCATCGATCTGCGGGCGGATGCGCCGGAGGTGGCCCGGCGCATGGCCTGGGCGGCCCGGCGGGTGGGGGTCGGCCCGATGGCGGCGGTTGCCGGCGCGATGGCCCAGATCGCGGCCGAGGCCGCCTTGGCCGCCGGCGTCGAAGAGGCGATTGTCGATAACGGGGGCGACATTTACCTGAAAGCCGTGGAGCCGGTCCTGGTCGCCCTCGGCACAGGCACTGCCAAGCTGACCGACCGGCTGGCGTTCTCGGTCGAGCCACAGGACACGCCGCTCTCGATCTGCTCCTCATCGGGCAAGATGGGCCACTCGATGAGTTTTGGCCTGTGCGACCTAGCGACGATCGTAGCGAAAGACGCCGCTTTGGCCGATGCCGCCGCCACCGAGGCCGGCAATCTGGTGAAGACCGTCAACGACGTGGACCCGGCCCTGGAGCGCATCATGCGCATCGAGGGGGTGGATGGCGTCATGCTCGTCAAGGACGACCGCGTCGGCCTCGCCGGTCACCTGCCGCGGCTGGTGAGAACAGATCGATAACCTGTCGAGCAATCGTTTGTAGTGACGCCGTAAGGCGTTATCTTCTATACCCTGTATGCTCTTACGAGCACACTACAAACAGGACTTGCCGCTGCTCAATCATCAATCATCAATTCCTACAGCGTCCACCCTTTGCGGTATTCGCGACGGAGGAAGGCGTCCGCTTGCGGGCAGTTGGTTGCCTTGAGGCTCTTGGGGTCCCAGGTGAGCTTCTTGCCCGTGCGCAGGGCCACGTTGCACAAGAGCGCTGCTTCCGTCAGGGCGCCGGAGTAGTCGAAGTTGCAGGTGGTCGGGCCGCCGGTCTTGCACGCCTTGATCCACTCCTGATGATGACCGATCGAGTTCGGGATAAAGGGATCGGGCCGCTGGAAGTCCTTGAACTGCTCTTCCGGCAGCAATTGATGCTTGCTGTAATCGGCAATCAGCATTCCCTTGGACCCGATGAACAAGACCGCGCTGCCCCAGGTGGGAATGTTCTTCTCTCTAATGAAGGCCGGATAGCCGCCGCCGTTGTACCAGGTGAGCTTCACGGGAGGCAGCGCGCCCCGGGCCGGATATTCCTGGCGCGCAATCGTCCATTTCGCGGTGCTTTCCGCGTGCACCGGCCCCTCAGCTTCCACGGTCGTCGGATACCGCAGTTTCAAGGCCCAGAAAGCCAGGTCGCAATAGTGGCAGAAGAAGTCGCCCAACTGGCCGTTGGCGAAGTTCCACCAATAGCGCCACTGGAACGGAGCGTAGGCCGGACTGTAGGGCCGATAGGCGGCCGGTCCCAACCACAGGTCCCAATCGAGCGTCGCCGGCACGGGCGGCTGCTCCTTCGGAGCATCGGGCTGCGACATATTGGTCGGCTTGGCCGGGCCTTTGAAATTGGCATCGAGCCACACGTGGACCTCGCCGATGGAGCCGATGGCCCCCGTCTGCACGAGTTCCACCACGCGACGATAGTTGTTCTCCGCGTGGATCTGCGTGCCCATTTGCGTGACGAGCTTCTTCTCTCGGGCGACCTCGGCCATGGTCCGGGCCTCGTACACGGTGTGGGCGAGCGGCTTTTCGCAGTAGCAGTGCTTGCCGAGCTTCATGGCCATGACCGCGGCCGGCGCGTGCGTATGGTCCGGCGTGCCCACCACCACCGCGTCGATCTGGTTGTGGATCTCATCCAGCATCTTGCGGAAGTCCTTGTACCGCCTGGCGTTCGGGAACTGCTGGAACGTCTTGGCCGCATGCTTGTCGTCGACGTCGCACAAGGCCACCAAATTCTCACTGGCGACACCCTGGATATCGTCACCCCCGCGTCCGGCGACCCCGATGCCGGCGATATTCAGCTTCTCATTGGCTGGCGCGCCGCGCACCGACCGCGGATCGGATAGAATAATCAGACCGGTACCGCTCCAAGCCACACTCCGGAGAAACGTACGACGGGTTACATGTCGCGACATTGGCCACCGCTCCTTTCTGCTGATGGAAGAGTCACGTTGATGGTCCCACAGTAGCCGCCGCCGCCCGTAAAGTCAAGTCGCATCGGGTGGCATCGCCAAGGCCTCCGGCCTTGACGATGGTCTTCTCGTGTGCGGTGGAGCCATCGTCAAGGGCAGGGCCCTTGGCGATGCCACCCCACGTACTTGCTGTGGTTCCTTCTGCCTACCCGGTGCGACGCGACTTCGCGACTCGAAATGACATGAAGAGCATCCTGTCAAACGACTCTGCCCGAAACTCAGGGCTATCGGATGTGCGCCTATGGAGCCTTGCCCTCACCCAAAGATGGTGCGTACGCACCCTACGAATTGGGGGCCCTGCGTCCTTCGTAGGGTGCGTACCACGCACCGCTCCATCTGCTTCTCTGTCATTCCCGCGAAGGCGGGAATCCATTCATGCCGTGGCTTTCCTGGACCCCCACCTTCGCGCGGTGACAAAAGGGGCACGCGTCCGCTGCTCACTTTGTTGGAGGCTCTTGGCCGAGTATGCAGTCAAACACCACCCCACGGCGTCCCCACTTGCGAACTTTCTGTGCACTGGAAGGAAAATTATGTCACGGGACTTGCCAAGCCGGTGAACAGTTGGTACATTATTGACATGACTCACCCCTGAGAGTCATTCTACGGAGATCTGTATCATGCTTTCGGTTCGTGAGGCCGCTGAAATACTGGGAATTTCTCAGAAGACCGTCTATCGCTGGATCCAAGACGGGCGGTTGCCGTCCCACCGCCTGGGGGGACAGCACTTCCTGGAACGGTCCGAGGTCAATAACCTCGTGATCCGAGAAGGGCTGCGTCCCCTGCCGGACACCGCGGAGGAGACGGAAGACAACGAGGACATCTCCCTGCACGAAATGCTCGTCAAAGGCGGGGTTTTCTACCGGATTAGTGGCTCGACCAAGAAAGATGTGCTGCAGAACGCGCTGAACATGGTCAAGGGGGTCGATGAGAGCGTCTCGGACCCCCTGTTTCAGATGTTCCTGGCGCGGGAGGAGTTGGCGTCCACGGGGATCGGCGACCACATCGCAATCCCGCACGCCCGCGGGTCGCTGGTCGGCTACATCAGCCAGCCCATCCTCTCGCTGTCGTTCCTGGACACGCCGATTGACTACGGCGCCCTGGACGCCAAGCCGGTGTACGCGCTCTTCCTGCTGGTGTCACCCAACGTCCGCACGCATCTGCGCATTTTGGCGCGGTTGTCCTTCTGTTTGCACGACCCGGAATTCAAGCAAGCGGTCTTAAGCCAAGCCTCACGAGAGACGATTTTGAGTACTCTCGCCCAGACGGAAGCGCGTCTGCAGCGCAATTCATGAAAGACCGCGGCATGGAAGTATTCATCCTGGGTTGTCTCATTCCGATAGTGCTAGGGGCCTTCGCTCTTGTCGTAGGGGCAACCCCCCGTGGTTGCCCGGAATCCCAGGGCAGGCACGGGGGCCTGCCCCTACGGGCCGCCCCGTGGATCGCCACGCTCGGCGTCTGGGTGGGCTGCGGCCTCGCGGCGGTCCCCGTCATCTCTGTCCTGGCCAGGCACGTCTCGATCGTCTCACAAACAGGCTGGAACATGCCCGGTGGATCGCTCACCTTCGGTCTGGACGGGCTTTCGGCCTTCTTCTGCCTGCCGATCCTGATCGTGTCCCCTCTGGCGGCACTGTACGGCTGCCAGTACCTGGCCCACGAGAAGAAGCCGCTCGGGCCGGTTTCGTTCTTCTACAACGTGCTGACGGCCAGCATGCTCCTGCTTCTGACGGCCCGCAACGGCCTGCTGTTTCTGGTCCTCTGGGAGGTCATGGCGATCAGCTCGTTCTTCCTCGTCATTTTTGACGATGAGCACGCCCACGTCCGCCAGGCGGGCTGGACGTACCTGGTTGCCTCCCACCTCGGGACAGGGGCACTGCTCGTCTTGTTCGCCCTGTTGGGTCGGCAGGCCGGTTCCCTGGATTTCGACCTGATGGCGAAGGCTGCCTTGTCGCCGACCATGGCCGGCATTCTCTTCGTTCTGGCCGTGATCGGATTCGGCACGAAGGCGGGCTTTATTCCCCTGCACGTCTGGCTGCCGGAAGCGCACCCCGCCGCTCCGAGCCACGTCTCGGCCCTGATGTCCGGCGTGATGATCAAAACGGGCATCTACGGCCTGCTTCGCATTCTGACGCTCTTGGGCCACCCCTCGGCAGCCTGGGGCTGGACGCTGGTCATCATCGGGCTCGTCTCGGGCATTCTGGGCGTGGCGTTCGCCCTGGCGCAGCATGACCTCAAACGGCTCCTGGCCTACCACAGCGTCGAGAATATCGGCATCATCGCCCTGGGCATCGGAGCGGGGCTCCTGGGACTGGCCTGGAACCAGCCGGCGCTGGCGGTGCTCGGGTTTGGCGGCGGAATCCTCCACGTGCTGAACCATGCAGTATTCAAGAGCCTGCTGTTCCTCGGGGCCGGCGCGGTCGTCCACAGCACCGGCACGCGGGACATCGACCACCTCGGCGGCCTGATCAAGTCGATGCGCTGGACCGCCGTGACGTTCGTGATCGCTTCGGCGGCGATCTCCGGACTACCGCCGTTCAATGGATTTGTCAGCGAATTCCTCCTCTACTTCGCCGGCTTCAGCGGCGTGCGGAGCGAAGCGCCCGGGACGGTCATCCTGGCCATCGCCATCGGGGGCGGTCTCGCCCTGATCGGGGGCTTGGCGGCCGCCTGCTTTGCCAAGGCGTTCGGCATCGTGTTCCTCGGTGAGCCACGCAGTTCCCATGCGACTCACGCCGAAGAGGTGGGCGCTGCGATGCGTTGGCCCATGGCGATCCTCGCCGCCACCTGTCTCGGCATCGGCCTGCTGGCGCCGGCCGCGGTGAAGATGGTCCTGCCCGCCGTCCAGGTCGTTTGTAGTGTGCCCGGCAAGGCATCCCGTAGCACGGGCATCTTGCCCGTGAGTAGCATGGGCGTCCCGCCCATGACTCTCGGGGGCATCCACGGGCAAGATGCCCGTGCTACTCATGGGCGGGACGCCCATGCTACGGAAACGCCTTACGGCGTCACTACGAACGCACCCGTGACAACCGCCTTGGGAAGCTTGATGGGCGTTGTCCACATATCGACCGCGTTGCTCCTATTGGCGATTGGCCTGTATGTGGTCCGTCGCTATCTGCCACGCGGGAGCGGGGAAGCCGCGACGGGAACGTGGGACTGCGGCTATGCCCGGCCGACGGCCCGGATGCAGTATACGGCCTCGTCCTTCGCCCAACCCCTGACCGATTTGTTCAAGATCTTCCTCGGGACGCGCAAACAGGGCACGGTCCCGAAGGGCTTCTTCCCAGCGCGGGCGACGTTCGAGACACAGACGCCCGATGCGGCTCGCGAGCACCTGTTCGCCCCGCTGTTTCGACTGATCGACCGGGCCCTGTCGCCGGTGCGCCGGATGCAGCACGGACGCATCCACGAATACCTGCTCTACATCGCTCTGGTCCTGATACTACTGCTCATCTGGAAGGCGGGAGGGCGACAATGAACATCGTGCGCTGGGCACTTCCGTTATCCGCCTGGATTCTCGCGCCCCTGATGCTCGGCATCATCAACCGGGTGAAAGCCTTTTTCGCCGGCCGGCAGGGACCTTCCGTGTGGCAGCTTTATTACGATCTGCTGAAGCTGCTGCAGAAGGCCTCGGTCTACAGCCGCTCGACGAGCGCTGTGCTTCGTATCGGGCCCTCGGTCGTGCTGGCGTGCATGGCGCTCTGTACTACGATGCTTCCCTGGGGCGAACTGCGAGCCCCGGTGACGTTCGTTGGGGACATCCTCCTCCTGGCCTATCTTCTGGGCCTGGCCCGTTTCGCCACCGTGCTGTCGGCCCTCGACACCGGGTCAAGCTTCGAAGGCATGGGCGCCAGCCGCGAGGTCCAATTCGCGGCCCTGGCGGAGCCGTCGTTCTTTCTCGGGATGCTGGTCCTGGTGCTCCATTTCGGCTTCTCCGGACTGTCGAAGATGGTGTCGGAGATTTCGTTCGAGACCTGGCAGACCTCCGGCGTGCTCCTGATCCTGGTCGGCTGCTCCTGGTTCGTCCTGCTCCTGACGGAGAATTCGCGCATCCCGGTCGACGATCCCAATACCCACCTGGAACTGACCATGATCCACGAGGTGATGGTGCTCGATTACAGCGGGCCGGACCTCGCGTTCATTCTGTACGCGGCGTCGCTGAAGATGTGGATCTTCGCCGCCCTGGTGGTGAACCTGGTCGTCCCCATGCACTCCCTGGTGCCCTGGCTGCAGGTGCCGATCTTCCTGCTGGGCATGGTCTTTGTCATGGTCCTGGTGGGAGTCGTGGAGTCGATCCTGGCCCGGCTGCGGCTGCAACAGATTCCCAAGGTCCTGATCGGCTCGGCCCTGCTGAGCCTGGTCGCCTTGATCGTTCGATTGATGGGTTAGCCAACCATGACCATTATCTCTGTCCTGCTCATCCTCTCGTGTCTCCTGCTGCTGGGCTCCAGCGGCTTGCACGTCGCCATCCGCGTGGTGGCGATCCAGGGCGTACTGCTGGGGGTGCTCCCCCTCGTCCGGTCGCTGGGGGACATCGGATTCGGCGTTGGGGTCCTGGGGCTGAGCACGATCATTTCCAAGGGCATCCTGCTGCCGTGGCTGATGAGCACGTGCCTGCGGCTTTCGGGGATTCGCAAGGAAATCGAGCCCTTTGTCGGTTTCGGTCCTTCCCTGCTGTGCGGTACGGCCCTGCTCGGCCTGGCCGTCTGGATCACCGACCGCCTGCAACTGACCCAGGCCCAGGTCCCCCAGGTGCTGCTGATCAGCTCCTTCTTCGCGATTCTCGTGGGCCTGTTCCTCATGGTCACCCGGCGCAAGGCCATCACCCAATCCTTGGCCTACCTGGTTATGGAGAACGGCGTCTACGGCGTCGGCGTCAGCATGAGCCTCGATTTCCCGTTCATCGTGGAGCTGGGCATTCTGCTGGACGTCTTCGTGGGCGTGTTCCTCATGGGCAACCTCCTGTTCCACCTCGATCGTGAGTTCGAGCACCTCGACGCGGACAAGCTCACCGAGCTGTCCGACTTGTCGAAATCAACACCGGTGGAAGAGGCCGTGGAGGAGAACGCATGATGCTCCTGCTGTTGACGATTCTGCTGCCGGCCGCCGCCGGAACGGCGTCGTACTTCATTCGCCCGCACCATTGGAGACGCTTTCTGTGGGGCGCTGCGGCGGCCGCGCATTTTGCCCTGGCGGTGACGGCGGCCCTGACGATTACGGCTCCGCCCCTCGAGCACTGGATCGGCATGGACGCGCTCAGCGCCATCTTTCTCGTCCTGACGAGTCTGCTTTTCCTCGGGGCCACCGTGTACGGCATCGGGTACGTGGCCCGCGAGCCGGTCGCGGGGCAAATGGACTTCGAGGACGGCAGCCTCTTCAAGAATGAGCCGGAATCCGTCTTCACCGGCGGCATCCTCCTGCTGCTGGCGGCCATGACTCTGGCGATCCTGAGCCGGCACCTGGCCCTGCAGTGGGTGGCGATCGAGGCCACGACGCTGGCCAGCGCCCCGCTGATCTACTATCATCAGAACCGCCGGTCGCTGGAGGCCGCGTGGAAGTACCTGATTTTGTGCTCCGTCGGCATCGCCGTGGCGTTGCTGGGGATCTTCTTCCTGCGCATGACGATCCAGGATGGCTCTCACGAGCTGACTCTGGCCGTCCTGCTGGAGCGGGCCGGCACCCTGAACCACAAATGGCTGAGCACGGCCTTTATCTTCATGCTCGTCGGCTATGGCACCAAGATGGGCCTGGCGCCGCTGCACACGTGGCTGCCCGATGCCCACAGCGAAGCGCCGTCACCGGTCTCGGCCATGCTCTCGGGGGCCTTGCTCAACTGTGCCTTTCTCGGCATCCTCCGCGTGCAACAGATCTGTGCGGCGGCGGGCATGGCCTCTTTCGGCGGTGACTTGCTGATTCTGTTCGGCCTTCTGTCGATGGGGCTGGCCGGAGCGTTCATCCTCCGACAAGCCGACTACAAGCGGATGCTGGCGTATTCCAGCGTAGAGCACATGGGGATTCTCGCCTTGGGTGTCGGCCTGGGCGGGCTGGGACTCTTCGGCTCGTTCCTGCACGCCGTCAACCATTCCATCGTCAAGGCGATGCTCTTCCTCACCGCGGGCAACATCCTGTCCCGCTTCCACACGAAGGACACGATGAAGATTCAGGGGGTCTGCGACGCGTTGCCGATCTCCGGCGCGTTGTGGATCGCGGGATTCCTCGCGGTGACGGGGTCGCCTCCCTTTGGAACCTTCATCAGCGAGTTCACGATCCTGCGGGCCGTTCTGGATCAAGGCCGCTGGGTCACGGCGGTGCTCTACGTGCTGTTTCTGCTGTTGGCGTTTGTCGGTATGGCGGGGATCGTGCTGCGGATGGCCCTCGGAAAGTCCGAGGTCAATCGGGTCCGCGAGCCACTCACGGCGGTCCTGCCGCCCCTCGTGTTTGCCGTGCTGGCGCTGCTGCTGGGCGTGTATCTGCCCGGCCCACTGGCGGACCGGCTGCACGAGGCCGCGCAACTGCTGGGAGGGACGGCGAAATGATCCTACTGCCTCAACTCCATAACGGCCAGGCGCTGCCTCTGAAAGAGGTTCCGGAACTCACCACGCCGGACTTTCGCAGCCTGATTCTGGAGCGGGTCCGCCGCGGCAGACGGATTTCCTCCCTGTTCGGTATGCCGGACGGCGATGAGATCATGATCCTGGCCGTGCTGGCCCATGACAGTCAGGGAATGTTGGAGCTCTGCCGCATGCGGGTCCGCGACCGGTATCCGGCCCTGACGCCCGACGTCCCCCAGGCCCACTGGTTCGAGCGCGAGATCGCCGAACAATGGGGTATCGTGCCCGAGGGACATCCGTGGCTCAAGCCGATCCGGTTCCACCCCTCCTACGTCCCGAATCGCGACGCCTGGGGCCGGGACAAGGCGATGCCGATCGAGCCGGGCGTGACCAATTACTTCCGGGTCGAGGGCGAAGAGATTCACGAAGTCGCGGTCGGCCCCGTGCACGCCGGCATCATCGAGCCGGGCCATTTCCGTTTCCAGTGCCACGGCGAGGACGTCCTGCACCTGGAGATCGAGCTCGGCTATCAGCACCGGGGCATCGAGCGAGCCATCGTAGCACGGGCATCTTGCCCGTGTCCTTCATGGGCGGGACGCCCATGCTACGAGCAAGGCCAGGATGGCCTCGCCACGCGCGAGGGCGGGACGCCTTCGCCACTTAGCCCTGGCATCGACCCGCGCACGGTCCACTATATCGAGACACTTGCCGGCGATACAACCATCGGGCACGCCACGGCCTATGCTTCGATCCTGGAGGCGCTCGGCGACATGACGCCCTCACCCCGGGCCCAGGCGCTTCGCGCGATCGCTTTGGAATTGGAGCGGCTGGCGAACCACACGGGCGATCTCGGCGCCTTGGCCGGTGACATCGGATTCCTGCCCACCGCCTCCTATTGCGGCCGGCTGCGCGGCGATTTTCTCAATATTACTGCTCTTCTATGTGGCAACCGTTTCGGCCGCAACCTGATCCGGCCCGGCGGTGTGCGTTTCGATCCGACGCCGCAGACGGCAAGCGACCTCTTGGCTCGCCTCCAGACCACCTTCGAGGGCGTACAGAACGCGGGGGACCTGCTGTGGGAAACGCCGTCGGTCATGTCACGGTTTGATGGGACCGGAATCATCTCGCGGCAGGATGCGGCCCGGCTGGGGCTCGTCGGCCCGGCGGCCCGGGCGGCCGGCGTGGACCTCGACGTGCGCAGCGACCTGCCCTGGGGCATCTACCAGTCGCATGAGCTGCCCTCGGTCACGCTTCAGACGGGCGATGTCGCGGCCCGGGCCTACGTGCGCTGGTTCGAGATTCAAAAGTCCATCGAGTTCATCAATGATGTGACTCGGGCGCTGCCGGCCGGACCCGTGTTGCAGAAGGTCCGCCCGCCGGCGAAGGAGCATCTGGCGGTCGCGTTGGTCGAAGGCTGGCGCGGGGAAATCTGCCACGTCGCGATCACGGACGAGCACGGCCGGCTGCGGCACTACAAGGTCACGGACCCCTCGTTCCACAATTGGTTCGGACTGGCCCTGGCCCTCCGCCGCCAGCAGATTTCCGACTTCCCCTTGTGCAATAAGAGCTTCAATCTGTCCTATTGTGGACACGATCTGTAGCACGGGCATCTTGCCCGTGAGTAGCATGGGCGTCCCGCCCATGAACTCGGAACACGGGCAGGATGCCCGTGGTACTCACGGCCGGGACGGCCGTGCTACTCATGGGCGAGACGCCCATGCTACGAGGTATACGCTATGTTGAGAATACTGCGGGCCAGACTGAAACAGGGGCATCGAACGATCCGCTTTCCGGATCAGCCGCCGGTCCTGCCGGAGCAATATATGGGCCGGCCGCAGTGGGACGCCGGCAAGTGCCGGAAAGACTGCACGGCCTGCGTCCAAACCTGTCCCACAGGGGCGCTGAGCAAGGCCAAGGGCGCCGCGAGCCTTCGTGTCGAAGGCGTCCCGCCTTCGAATCGCGGGCCAGATGCCCGCGACACGGGCGATGCTGTGAGCATCGATTTGGGTCGCTGCCTGTTCTGCACGGACTGCATGGACGCCTGTCCGGCCCAGGCGATTCATTTCACCGCCGAGTATCGCTTGGCGACCCGCACGCGTGACGCATTGACCGTGGATGATCGTCCTTACGCGTTGGCCCAGGCCCTCGACGAGAAGGCTCGCCGGCTCTTCGGCCATTCGCTGAAGCTGCGCCAGGTCAGCGCCGGCGGCTGCAACGCCTGTGAAGCGGATACCAACGTGCTCAATACCGTGGGCTTCGACCTGGGCCGCTTCGGCATCCAGTTCGTCGCCTCTCCCCGCCATGCGGACGGCCTCCTGGTAACCGGTCCGGTCCCGAAGAATATGGAGCTGGCCCTCAAGAAGACCTACGACGCCACGCCCGCCCCCAAGATCGTCGTCGTGGTCGGCGCCTGTGCCATCTCGGGCGGTATCTTCGAGGGTCATCCGGAAGTGAACAACGGGGCCGCTTCGATCGTCCCCGTGGACCTCTTCATCCCCGGCTGCCCACCCCACCCAATTACCATTCTCGACGGCCTGCTGAGACTGCTGGGCCGAATTGCGTAGCGTGTCCCATGCACACCTTCTCCCTGAGCGTGTCTTCGCCGAGAGCCAACGACATGGACAGGCTGTGGATTATTCGGACACAACGATTTTTACGTCGGTGGCACCGCCCTTAGTCCTAACAGAACCATGCTTGGCTGCCGGCCCGCGCGTAGTCGCTATTACCAGTATCAGGTCTGGGCTGACTCCCTTGACGACAAACCTGCCGTCTGCGTCGGTCCGAATGCCGGCGTGGATACGAAGGTCCCCACCTGCGGTGGAGATAATAGCACCGGCCACGGGCTTGTCATGTACATCAACTACGACACCTGATATGGAGAGGTCCGCCAAGGCGAGCTTGAGTTGGCCTACGTCGTAACGGTTGCCCTTCATGTTGGACACATCGACGGAGATATTATCCGAGCCATACCCAGCCGCCGTCGCAGTGACCACGCATTGCCGCGCCGATGGGACCGCCTTTACTTCGAACGTGCCGTTCTCGGCGGTGCCGACTTGCTCTATCAGGCCCATGGGTACACCCCTATCAGCCACCCGCACAAAGACCTGAACGCGGGCACCCGCCAGTGGCTTTCCTTCTTGATTCAGGACGGTGCCACTGATGATCACAGCAGGTTTCAATCTGAGATCGAGGCTGCCTGTCCGCTCGTCAACCTCAGCGATTTCCGCTAAGTTGCGCGTCGGATCTCTGGCGACAAGAATGGAGGTGGTGGTCTGGGGTCCCCCCAGTCCAGCGTACCAACCCACGACGAACTTCCCATCCGCACCCGTCACCACTGGTTCACCTCCCGCTGGTGTGACCTCGATCTTGATGCCAGCCAGAGGATTACCAGCCTCGTTCCGTACAGCCCCTGTAACCGTTGGTGCCGCGATGAGGACACACCTGACCTGCTTGGTCTCGCCATCACCAACAGTGATCGGTTCCTCTCTCCCCTCCGGGACATATCCCCTCTTGTGAAGTCCCGAGATGCAATATTGGCCTGACGGGACCCGAATCCGTGCGAGGCCGTTTTCGTCGGTGCTCCCGCCAAAGGACCGGTCACGCTGGATATGGTGCACGTCTACATCGGCTTTGCCGACGGGATTTCCACCACCATCCACAACAAGCACCTCTATGGTACCCGCTGTGGTCAATTCGAGTCTGACGCCGCTCTTGGTCTCTCCTGCCCTGAGAGTTACCTGCACCGCTTCCTCTTCCCGTTCGGGCACTCGCCGTCGGTTCGTCCCCAATTGCACGGACCACGTACCCGCAGCCAGACCGTTGATGTAGAAGGTGCCGTCTTCGGCCGTTGTAACCGGGTCGGGTGGCAAGAACCCGTTCTGCCTCTGAGTGGCCTGAGCCGTTACGTTCGCTCTGCGAACAGGTTTGCCGCTGATCTTCTCCACAACCATCCCTTCGACTCTGGCTTCCAGGGGCAAGGTCAGTCTGATGCCCGTCTGGCCCGGCGAAAACTGGCATTTATTCCTCCCGGAAGCTACTTGTGCGATGTTCGAGACGGTGGAAGCGCTGAACGCTGCTTGTGCGAGAGTATCGAGTGTGACTCGACCAGCCTTCCATACGCGAAACTCGAAGGTTGCGTTGGCAGGCATGTTTGCGAACAGGAAATGGCCATTGTGGTCCGTCTTGGTCGCGAGGAAGGCGGGCGCTACGAGGAGATGCTGGTCCTCGACCTTTCCCATCATGGCAAGGCCAATACTGACTTCGACGTCGGCAATCGGTTCGCTCTTCTCGTCGACAACATCTCCGGCCAACTCCTTCGGCTCGCCCAGAACAATATCGAACCGTTGATCTGCTTGCGTGCGCACCATGGCCCATCCCAGCGCGAGCCCTTCCTTGCGGGCCATGATGAAGCCCGGGCGGTACGGATTTGCACCTTGGACGGTAGCAAGACTGAACGCTCCATCGTCGCCCGTCGTTTTCTCTTGGAGCCGCTCCACCTTTGGCAAGGACATCTCCTCGCTGTACATCATCCCGTAGAGTGTCACTGTGGCGCCTTCAACCGGCCTGCTTTGCGAATCAGTGACTCTGCCCGCGATGGTGACCTGGGCCGGCAGAGCACCCGCGTCTGTCTGGCTCGCGGACTGCAACACCGTTGCCATGTTAGACAGTACCATGACAACCAAGTTGAATACAGGATATCTCGCGTGCATGGCAACTCCTTCACGAGTATGTAAAAGGCCCAAGGCGGTGGTACGTTCTCTCGCGATCTACTATTGCTGACGGTCTCACCCAACCCTCTCGTCCCATTGAGTGATTGGGGACCATCCAACCGCTGATCGATTATGAATTACGGATAACCACCTGTAAAGGGGAAAACGCAAATCGTGAATTGCTTTGCCTTCGTACAACCTTCGTGTGCGTTGTGTCGTTCGAGGTTAGGGACTGCTCGCCAAGATCGAGGAGTCCGTAGTGGGCCTGCATGGGCATAAAAGTGAGATTGCTGATTTGTGATTTTTGATCTGGGAATCAACAATCAACCATCACACTTCAAACTTCTCAGAAATGCCTTACGGCGTTACTACACACACGCGGTCGAACGTGACTCTGCTGTGGTCTGCGTCGGTGAACTTGGCGTAGTAGAACTCGGGTTGGAAGCCGAAGTGCGAGAGAAGGCGGTCGAAGACTCCAGCGATCCGGTCCATGTCCTCGCCGGGGCGATGCCGGAGCTTCGATGCGTCGTCTGTCAGGAAACCCGGGATCTTCTCCGCGAGCAGCCGGTAGTAGATGCAGTCCTCGTGGTTGATGAGCACCGCCCGCTTGACGGAAGGGAAGGCCCGGTGGATCAACTCGAACCGGTCCTTCATGAACTTGAACTCTTTTGGCAGCCTCTCCGGATTCGCGAGCACACCTGCCCCACCCCCTACGACCACAGGGATGTACTGCCCCTTCGACAGTCCCAGTTCGTTCTCGATGAACGGCTCGAACGCCGTTTGGAGCCGTGGATCGCCGCAATAGACCACGACCGCCTCCGGGTGAGCCTGCGGCAGTGCTTCGTACACGTTCGTGCTGCCTCCCGACTCAGACATGGCCCGGCCCTTTCCAGACGTGCTCGCTCGGATGCTCTTCGCTTATCTGGGTGGCAACGTCAGGCGCAGCCCGTTTGTAGTGTGCTCGTAAGAGCATAGAGGGCATAGAAGATAACGCCTCACGGCGTCACTACAAACAGAGCACCGCCACCCTACGTTTTCTTGCTGTCAAAATGCGAGGCGGATTCCTCCACCAGCGACCGGGGCGACTTCAGCTCTGCCGGCTTGACCGGAGTCGGCTTGGCCTCGGACGGCTTCGAGGTCAGCATCTGCTCCAGTTCCTCCAGGCTGATGCCCAGCTTGCTCAGCAGCGGCTTGAGGTCGATGCCCTGGACCTTCAGGGCCGAGAGGAACTTGAAGACCGTGTTGGGCACGATCGAGCCGAACTGATCGAGCCCCCGGCCGTTGCCGCCCATATCGATGATCCGCACTTCGTCGATCTGGCCGAGCGGCGCCGCCACACTGGCAAAGACCGAGGTCGCGACCTTGCTCATCGCATCGCCGCCCCGATCGAGCAGAACGGGCAGCCGGTCGAGAATCAGGATCATCTTCGCGTCGGCCGTCATCTTGGCCAGGGCCTCGGCGAGTTGCTTGGTGCCCTCGGCTTCCGCCTTGAGGACCATCCCCTTCTTGGCGGCCTCGCCCTCTGCCTGGGCCACCAGGGCCTGTTTGGTCTTAGCCGCCTCGCCTTCCGCTTGGGCCAGCATCACCGCCTTGGTCTTCGACGCCTCGCCTTCACCCTCATAAACCCGGGCCTGTCGCTCGCCTTCGGCCCGACGGATGGCGGCTTCCTTGGCCGCCTCGGCGTTGGTCACCGCCACCTGTTTGGCGGCCTCCGCGTCAATCACTTGCTTGGTCCGGTTGGCCTGGGCCAGTTTGACGACGGTCGCATCGAGTTCCTGCTCCTTGCGGGCGGCCTCCTTGCTCTGGACCTCGATCTGGGCCTCCTTCTCCGCGGCATCGCGCTCGGCCTGGCGGACTTTGAGCGTCTTCTCCTGCTCCGCCAGGGCAATGCCAAACGCCTGCTCGGCTTTGGCCCTTTCCGTGTCGGCAATGGTCTTGAACTGGGCCTTCTTCACGTCGCGGTCCCGCTCGGCCTGGGCCACTTGGACCGCGTTGCTGGCGACCTGGATATCCGCCTCGCGCGTGGCGTCGCTGACCTTCTTCTTGGTCTCCGCTTCGGCCTGGGCCGTCTTGATATTCGCATCCCGGATGGCCTCCGCGACCGACTGCTTGCCGAGCGCATCGATGTAGTGGAACTCGTCCGTGACCTCCTGGATGACGAGCGTGATGATCTGGATACCGAGCCGCCGGAGCTCTTCCGTCGATTCCTCGACCACCTTCTTATTGAAGGCATCCCGGTCCCGCAGAATCTCACTGATGTTCAGCTTGCCGATGATCGACCGCAAATGGCCCTGGAGGATGTTCCGGACGATCCGCGCCAGCTCGTCCTCGGTCTTGCCGAGGAAGGCGGCGGCCGCATTGTGGAGCGATTCCTGCGTCGTCTCGATTTTGTACGTCGCCACGCCCCTGGCGCTGATCTTGACGTTATCCTTGTTCGGAATGTCGTGCTCGTCGATCTCGACCTGGGAGACCGCCGTGGACATGAACTGAAAGTGCTCGATGATCGGCCACAACAGCGCGCCGCCCCCGGCCACGACCCGAAAGCCCCGATGCTGCAGCTTGCCGTCGGCATCGAGATACTTGTACTTGCGGCCATAAAAGATGCCCACCTGGTTGGGGGGAATCTTCTTGTACCGGCTGGCCATCGCCCAGACGACCACCACGAAAGCGACCGCGATCAGCAGAATCATCGACGCGATCAACGTTGAGCCGCTCCCGGCGGCGAGCAGGGGTAGTGCGTTCATTCTGGTGTCTCCTATGTAGGTTCTCGTCTATCGCTAAGGGTAACGTGGCTCGTTTCCGTTGGTAGTGACGCCGTTAGGCGGTTCTGAGAAGTCTGAAGTGTGATGGTTGATTGTTGATTGCCAAATCAAAAATCACAAATCAACGATCTCACTTTCTTCTATGCCCTTACGGGCACACTACAAACGAGCGCCGCGGTCGTTCCGCAATCCTTCAGGCCTGATCCTGGCCGACGGTGAGCACCGGTCCCGAGACCCCGGTGATCCGCACGGCGTGCCCCTTCGGCAGCAAACCAGGGCCTTGCGTGCGCGCCGGGTACGTGCGGTACTCGCCTCCGACGCTGACGCCGATCTCTCCGATCCCGTCCTTGTCGATCGGCACGGTCACGGTGCCCGCGCAGCCGAGGAGAGAGTCCGCGCCAATGATGGAGTTGGACTGCTGTTCGGTGAACAACAGGATGATGCCATACATGATGGTCGCCAGCACGATGCCGGCCGCGACCCCGATGAGGGAGGCGAGGGGGTACCCGGTGCCGTAGAACTGCGCGATGGCCCCCGCCGCTCCGAAGCCCATGATGAAGGTGAAAATGACCTTCGTCGAGAAGATCCCGACGATCCCGTGGGTGTCCGGACCTGCATCATGGCTGAAATCGTGGTCGAAGTCATGACCCAGATCGTGGTCATGGCCGAACAGAAACGCCCCGGCCATCACGATAAACGCCGCCAGTGCTATCGCCACAAAGATAGTCATAGCTGTCTCCTTCTGGAACCCTGGGGGAAACAAGGTGGGTCATCCTGAAAGGTCCCCAAACCCAGAGAAACCGCCTTTGGGGAGCTCCACCGCACCTGCTTCCCACGTTCGCTGAGATAGTCTTCTGCGAGTCCTTTTCTATGTAGACGCGTATGTCGTCCCGCACTTTCATGCGAATCGCCAAAAAATATAGCGGTTTTCCCGAAATCTGTCCAGCGCCGCCTCCGGTCCTTTTTTATCTCGACTTCCCTCGAGCGGTGGGGCACAATCACCGCACGATCCGGAGAATCCGGGTCGCACGGGTAACGAGCAGGATCGAAATATTGGAATGCTGGAATGATAGGCGAACGGCCCGCAAAACCCCATCATTCCCATATTCCACGATTCCCACGTTCCCTTACTCTGCGAGGAGCCTGAATTATGCTGGTAGTGAAGTCGTTCGCCACGCCGATTGCCTGGGTCCTGGTGCTGCTGCTGCTGGGCCTGGTTCTGACCCGGCAGGGCGGCAGAAAGCGACTACTTGGCGTAGGCCGATTCCTGCTGCTCGCGGGCACGGCGCTGCTCGTCGGTTTCAGTTCGAAGCCGGTCGCGGATTGGCTCACGTATCTCCTGGAATCTCAATATCAGCCACCCCCGGCCCCGACCCTGCGCGGACTCGACGTGGTTGTGGTCTTGGGAGGGGGTGTGTACCCCTCGGGCCATCTGCGGCAGGAGGCGGAGTTGAGCAAGTACACGTACCCCCGGTTCTATCATGGGGTCCGCATCTTCAAGGAGAACCAGGTAGGTCTGCTCGCTTTCTGTGGCGGCCCTCCCCGCCAAGGAGGGGAAAGTGAGGCCGACACGATGAGGGGCATGGCCCTGCGCCTGGGCCTGCCCGAGGACAAAGTGATCGCGGAGACGACGTCGCGCACGACGTTTGAGAATCTTGCCAATCTGGCCCGTCTGTTGCCGGCCGGGCAGGGCCGACGGATCGGATTGGTGACGTCCGCCGTCCACATGCCGCGGTCTCACCGGGTCTTCGTTCAGCAGTTCCCACAGGATACGGTCGTGCCCATCCCCGTGTACTACACCTACGATCCCAGGGGCTGGAGCGTGGATACGTTCACGCTCTCCTCAGGCAATCTGGAGCAGAGCAACGCCGCCCTCCATGAATGGATCGGTTTGCTGTGGTACTCCCTGCGCCACCGGTAGTATTGACCCATGAGAGTTGAGGAATGCTTCGCGGGAATGTGAGATGGAGCCGAGGACTCATCCAATCAGATTTGTGTGGTTCTTGGCAGCCGTCGCCGTGTTGTCACTGCTTTTGGCGCCAGTTCTGCTGGGGCAGGGCACGTTCCGCTACTTCTCACCTCCGACACCGGGGCAGGCCAACGGGCCGGGATTCGCCGGTCTTGTGGAGCCGACGACTCACAGTCACGAACGCGGATTCTACGATGAGCCCTTCGCGCTGCGGATTTCCTGCGGCACACCGGGGACCCAGATTCGCTGCACCTTGGATGGATCGGAACCGACGGAACAGCATGGCACCCTGTACAGTCCGAGCGCGACGATCCCCATCACGACCACGACGCTCGTACGATCCGCCGCCTTCAAGACCGGCTGGAAACCCGCCGCCGTCACGACGCACACCTACATCTTCGTCAATGATGTCGCCCGGCAACCGGCCAATCCCCCCGGCTGGCCGAGCAACTGGGGCTATGATACGGAGGTCAAAGGCATCGTCCCGGCCGATTACGCGATGGACCCGCGCGTTGTCAACAGCACGCTGCCCGGCTACTCCCTCCGCGAGGCTCTCCTGGACGTCCCGACGGTGTCCATCTCGATGCTCCCCGACGACTTTGTCGGCGCCGCGACCGGCATCTGGACCCATCCTCTGAGCCGCTGGGAACGCAAATGCTCTATCGAGTACCTTCTGCCGGACGGCGCCGAGGGGTTCCAGCACGACTGCAAGATCGAGACGCACGGCAGCTCCAGCCGCCGGCCCTGGCGCATGCAGAAGCACTCCCTGCGGCTGACCTTCACCAGCCAGTACGGCCCCGCGAAACTGAAGTATACCCGTCGTGAATGGGAATTCGGTGTCACGCTGTGATGACTTGGAAGTTTTCGGTCAGCAGGCTACGAAGCGCCGTCGCATGCTCGGCGATACCCTTAAAGAACTCCTGGCAGGCGGCCT